>Ga0228535_1000077_pt1 | contig 287846 bp, 255 predicted proteins | sample SJ1metagenome_FD_168457 | JGI IMG/M metagenome (GOLD analysis project Ga0228535, IMG submission 168457) | Enriched culture of PCE-dechlorinating microbial communities from Ithaca, New York, USA - SJ1 | ecosystem: Engineered > Modeled > Simulated communities (microbial... > Unclassified...
TCGAGATGTTTCAGCAGCCAGGCAGACAGGCATTTTTTGGAGAGATTACGGGTAAGCAAAGGAAACTCTATGCAGCCTTAGGGGTCCAACCTCCTGCCTAGATATAATTTGACGGGATTTTAGGTTAATAACGCTTCCGCCTCCGGCCTCCATCCGCGTTTTATATAGATGGAGGCCAGCGTCTGGCCGGCTTTGACAAACAGGCTCTTAAACCGAGAGTTACACCGGGACGTTCTTTCTGTAACACAACAAGACTCAAGAATTTTGTTACAGAAAGAACGTCTCTATGTAATCTACCGTCATGGTTTTTATGCGCGCAAGGTTTTGAACGGTCAGGTGACTTTAAGGTTGATATATGCGGCTAGTAGTGCAGTTCTCTTTATTACCTGGAATGCCTTCATTTAATATGAGTAATTTACAGTATGCTGTGGGGCCGATTTTAAACTTAAATGTTGAAATCTTAAACTATTCAATCCCTAAACACGACAGTTTGCTCCAAATACCCGGTAGTTGATTCACCTTATACCTATTTAAAAAGCTAAAGTGATATAATTACTTTAACCTATACCGGGTTGTGCTAAAAATAGCAATTATAACAAAAAAAGGTTTTTGAAGGGAGCTGAGTTTAATGATGACAAAAAGCTAAACCCCCAATAGGCAGGACTTATGCGGGAACTGCTTATTGGGGGTATTGCCATGAGCCTTGCAAGACAAAGATCAGGCTTGATATTATTTTAATTCATAGTTTATGGATATTCTAGCGTTTTTGCCAGGTCCTGATCCCCAAGATTTAAAGTTAATACAAATGAGGGGTGAAAAAATGCTTAGAGGAAGAATAAAATTTGCCACAGTAATTGTACTTGTTACATTAATGATTACCTTGTCCACTAATACGGCTTCTGCATGGACAGGATTCAAATTGCTGGATATTGAGCAACGAAATCAGGAAGGAGATTTTTTGTGTTGGGCTGCTTGCGAACAGATGATTTGTAGGTATTTTGGAAATACGAGCATTACTCAGTACCAAATTGTTAATACGTTGTATAATCCTGTCGGTGACTTTCCAGCTGGTTATAGGGATATTTCAAGATCATTAAGTGCCTTAGGTATTGCTAGTACTCCTTTAAGTTCTGCGGTGCCTGTAGGCGATATTATCAGTCAAATTGAAAATAACCAACCAATCATAGCTTGTGCTATTTTTCATAATGGCCCCAATAATTCGAATTATGGCCATGCAGTAGTGATCCGTGGGTATTGGGCTTTCACAGATATGAACTGGTACGATGTATATTGGGTTGACCCGAGACCACAAAATGATCCATATGCGTATTTAGCATATAGTAGCTTTTGTTCTGATTGGACGTTAGGAAGCGTCTATGGAATATATATGTAAATAGGGGGTAGAACAATTTGAAGCACAAATGGTTAGTATTAATTCTGAGCGGATTGCTCTTGCTTTTGTCAATTAATCCAGTATTGGCTGTAACACCTGATGAAAAAAGCATAATTGATGAAGTCACCCCAACAGCTCAGAAGTTTGTTAAAGACCGTTCACCGGGACTCGACTTGGATAAAAAGCATTATGGCTTATCTGAAGCGGAATCTTTTGCTGATGGCACAATAAGTGATGGAATTCCATATTATTATATTTCCGAAACCATTACCAATAGTAATCAAATTTCCAAGGACATTTTCAGTCTAGGTGGATTTATGTTTCCTATTATAGTCAATGGAAAACAAGCTGGCGTAGTTGATGTTCGTAATATTAAAGGAAAGTGGGACGTTTATGGTGTATTCAGTAATCTAACCTTGGAACAGGAATTGAGAGAGGCAAAAAGCCAGGTACAGGATATTTCCTCTACTATGTTGTTGCATGATGAATTTTTAGGTATTAGAGCCTTGCTTGTTACAGATGGTGATAAATTCGACATGATACCATTGCGAAGCAATGACAGTTTAGGTTTGGTAAAGAACGAGAAGGTCTCATTTGATTCAAAAGCGGACACCTTTCGTCAAAGCATCAAAAATGCCATTGAATGGGCTAATGCACATCCAGGAATGGTCGGAGGAGGTATTATCCAAACTCCTCCTGAGTCAACATATGATATACCAAAAAACCAGAACAAGTATATAATCACCGTAGGGGTAATCCTTGCCTTAGCGGCTGCAGTGTTAACAATCAAAAGGAGACATAAGAGCGTTGAGGAATAATGCTTTATATGCCCAATTCGGCGAAGTGGTTTATCTGCATAGTTTATGCACCTTTTCTATTGTGGTATGTACGGTATGGACACCGGAAAATTAATGATATGGACAATATTGAATAGAATAAAAATAGGGGGCCGATGGCCCCCTAAGAACTTATAAAGCCAATTCTTCTTTGCCAGAGAAGTTTCGATCCATGCTCCAAACGGTGGCGCTATCCGGCTGCAGCTGGAAGACCGCCAGTTTATTATAAAAATCCTCCATCTTGCCTTCTTCCTTCCATTGTCTTAAAAAACCCCGTGATGGATGCCGGGCTATTTCATCCTTAAGGGCATGGTCTGTCAACTCGGTCAAATTTCCTGAGACACGCAGTTGAATTCCCTTTTTGAAATCATTAAAACACAGTTCAACCCTGGGATTATTCTGGATCTGTTTATAGACATCCTTAAACGTGCCGGTATGAAATACAATCCCCGATTCGTCGGCGCGATAGAGCAGCATGCCCCGCACCCTCGGTTGATTGCCGTCAATGGTGGCGAGGAAAAAGGCCGGGTTGCTTTTCATCAGCTCAAATACATCCTGACGATTCATTTGTAGTCCCCCCCTAGTAATAAGTAATACTTTACTGAAGGCAGGGGGCCAATGCTTTCAAAATATTATCAAATAATTTAATGATCCTCTTCTCCCTTATGAGAATTATACAGATCAAGGTATTTTCTAGGTGACAGGCCCATCTTTTTGCTAAAGCGGCTGGAGAAATGCGATGTGCTGTTAAAGCCGCACTGTAGGGCAATTTGGGTGATACCCGGTTTCCCTGCTCGCAGCAGTTTCTTGGCGTTGCTGAGGCGAATTTCGTTCAAATACTCCATTGGGCTTAGCCCGGTTTCTCTTTTAAACACTTTATGAAAATGCGATTCAGAAAGCCGGGCTAGGGCTGCCAGGCGGGCGATGCTTATTTGCTCACCGTAATGCTGGTGCATAAACCAGACTACTTTTTCAACCTCGACGTCGGTAAGGACGCTTGAAACTCCGGGCGCCAGGTTTAACTGGCTCCTTATCAATTGATGAGTAATGATCAAGGCCATTGCATCCAGGGCGTTTTCCCGGCCCGGATACCGGTTTTCATACTCGGACATAAAGCCTTTGATTGAAGCCATTACCTCGGCGTTGACATAAAATGTAGCCCATGCGCATATCTGGGGAAGGCCGGAATCGTAGGCGGCGTACTGGGATTTGTAGAAGTCGCTGGCAATACATATAGCAAAGTAGCGTTTAAAGCTGTCTTCCACCGGTTCCTGGTGAGGGATGCCCGGGGAAATTGCTAGCGTCAGGTACTTCCCGGGAATGATCGCGGGCGCTAATTCCTTAAAATACTGCTCTGGGCTGGGAAACAATATAAAAGAATAAGAGGGATGAGTATGCCGCGGCCTGACGGCCATTCCGCAGTGCCCCAGGCTGGGGATGAAGAGCCCCAGATGGGTCGAAAGGTAGCAGTCAACATTGAGCAAATCGCTTTCGCTAATGTCCCCGAGCAGGCTTCTGATCCGGTTCATATGTGAAGGTGAGTCAACCGCCATACAATATACCCCCAAACAAAGCGCGGTCTTTGGGACCGGATTATGCTTTTCCAAACGGGTTCGCCGCATTTATGAGTGGTCAGTTCTTTTCTTTTTTACGCCCCCCAGAGCGCCGGCCAGCGGGGTGAGGCTAATCACATAGGTGGCGCACAGGGTAAGGCCCAGGGTTATCAGGAACTTGGCCGAAGTCCCTGGAGAAGTGGACCATAGACGGGGTTGATCCATAACCCTTAATGACACAAACACCAGGAAGTTGGCTATCAGAGGATGCAGAAGATAAATCAGGAAGGATTGATCGGAAAACCAGTTGATAAAGCCCCCGACTTTCAGGGGAAAGCGGTGCAGCACCGCACGCATGAAGAAAAAGCTTACGGTGGCATAGACGATAACCGTGGGTTTTATGGAAAGTGCGAAGCTGGCCGTTTTATAGCTGTCCCACAGGAGAAGGGCAAAGCTTAACACCCACCCAACCGTCCAGGAAAACCATGAAAAACGCCCGGACAGTTCCAGGTTTTGATCGTTTAAAGCCAGGTACATTCCCAGCAGGAAATAGAAGATCCAAACCGGGAAGGCTATTAAGTAAATTTGGGTATAAGCGCCGGAAAGGTGTATGGTTTTCAGGGCATTTAGATAGAGAACCAGCTGGCAGGCCAAAGACAACAGCAGGGAAATAAGCAGGAACCAACCGGGATGAGCCTCAAAACCCCGGCGTATAAACGGGTACAGCAGATAGAGCTGTATGATGATCACCACGAAATAGAGATGGGTAAAGCCGTTGCCCAGGAACAGATGCCGTACCATATCCGGCAGGATCAGGTGGGAATTCTGCAGGCCGTTGAAATAATAATGCAAGACCAGGCTGTAGAAGATGGTCCAGATAATATACGGTAAAAGAATTCTTCTAAAGCGCTTGCGGTAGAATTCAACCCTGGGTAAGAAACCGTCATGCAAGTCGCTTTGAAAAAGCAGGAAACCTGACAAAATGAGAAACATAGGGACTGAGAAACGGGCCAGTTGATTGCCATAGTAACCAAGCAGGGAAAGAGTCATATCCTGTGATGTGGTGTGTATGGCAATAACCGCCACAGTGGCGATCAAACGAAGAACATACAGATCATCGAAACTTCTTCCCCTGCTCATTCAGGCCTCCGGTATTATGACTTGTTCAGGGACGTAGACCGGCACTTGTCAACGTCCCCGAATAAATACATGATACCATTATTGAACAGGGAATTTTCTATTCCATAGATAATTTTTTAAAGCCGCCAAAGTCTTTAGCCATTTGGGAGTAGACAGGTTTTCCATTGAGAAACGTATAGATTTCATCCGCTTTCTTTTCAGGATCAATATCTTTGAACTGTTCTGGATAGATGCTTTTGCCAATATAGTAAGCATCGGCCATGGCAGTATCAAGATTGGTAGTGTAATAATTAAAGGGTAGAATGCCATATAATTCCGCATTTTTCACTGCGGCCAGGTTTTTATAATATGATGAGTTCTTGCCATAATCCTGCTGAACCAATGCGAAGCCGGCTTCATCAATAAAGATTTTATCAGGGTTCCAGCTTATCAGTTTTTCAAGATCTATGGTTATGGAGCCTGACTTTCCGGTTTCATCTACAACATTCCGAGCATGTACAGCAACAAACGGGGGGTATTGGGCCTGGGTACTCTGGATGCCGTGGGTGCCTTTCATTCCCACTGCTCCAACGTATACCGAGGGTTTCTGGTTGTCGGGAATGGCTTTAGTTCTATCTCCCAGATCCTGTTTACATTTTTCCATATATTCTACCACCGCCTGAGACCGCTGTTCCTGCCCCATAACCTTACCGATCATATTGATTGAAGCGTAAGCTGTCTGATCAAAGGTTCCTAAAGCCCCATAGTTCAACACTACTACCGGTATTCCGGTCTTGGCTTGCAAAGAATCGGCCGCCGCTTTATCCAATGAACTGTCGGCAAAAATTACATCAGGTTTAACTGACAATATCTTTTCAGCGTCAGGTGTTGAGTTGGGACCTCCGTTGCCGATTATCGGAAGGTTGGCTAGCTCGGGATAGGCCAGATAATAAGGTCGCCCGATGGGGCTGGTCTTTTCAAAATTCTCCACTCCTACCAGTTTGTCGATTCCATTTACATAACAATAGAGTCGCAAAGAACCAGGCCCAATTGCAACTACGCCTTTAACCGGGGACGTAACTTCCACCTGTCTGGCCAGGGTATCGGTAAGCAAGATCTTTGATGCCCCTGATGAGTTGGTATTCTGGGATGTGCAGCTTCCGGCTGCAAGAGTGAGTGCCAGGCAGACTGTTAATAATAAGGCCGTTGTCTTTATTTTCATTATTTTTCACTCCTTTGAAGGTTTTCTAGTAATTTTACTAACCGAACTGGGTTTATAAATCCCGTTTAAAGCGGCAAGACCACCGGATGATTGCCAAATTGTTCTATGCTGACCGGAATGGAATAAACGCTTTCAACGTTTTCCGATGTTATGATTTCCAATCCCCCGGCGCTGAAAACCGTACCTTCTTTGAGAAATAGGAACTTATCAGCAAAACGTATTGCCTGGTTTAGATCATGCATGGTCACTATGGCTGCAATCTGTTTAGTTTTAACGATATGCTGAATGATTTTAAGCACTTCAATCTGGTTTTTCAGATCAAGGCTGCTGGTTGGTTCGTCAAAAAGGAGTACATCGGGCTCTTGAGCCAAAGCCCTGGCAATAATAACCTTTTGCAATTCACCACCGCTTAGTTCATCTAGATATCTCAGTGAGAAATCATTCAGATCTAGCAAGCCTAAGACCTGTTCCACAATTTTGAGATCCCGGGCCGAAACATCCCACTTGATGTAAGGTCTTCTTCCCAATAAAACCGCGTCAAAAACATTATGACGGGGAGTCTCCTGGCGCTGTGAAACATAACCGATCCGTTTGGCCAGTTCCGAGCGGCTGAGCTTGAACACAGCTTCATTTTCAACCAGCACTACACCCTGCTGAGGTTTGAGAACGCGGTTGATGCATTTTAGCAGAGTGGTTTTACCCACTCCGTTAGTACCGAGAATAGCCAGGCATTCGCCTTGTTGCACCTGCAGGTTTACATCCTGGAGAATTGAGCGGCCGGGATAGTAAAAGGCCAGCCCCTGAATGGTTAAGATCATTTTTTACCATACCCCTTCATGAGTAGATAGAGAAACAGCGGAGCCCCCAAAAAAGCAGTAACGGTTCCTACGGGCAGTACCACCGGTGCAATTATGGTCCTGGCCACCGTATCTGATACCAGAAGCAACAGGGTCCCGGTTAGAGCTGAAGCCGGAATCAGAAAACGGTGATCGCCGCCGATGAATCGCCTGGTCAGATGAGGCCCTACTAGACCGATAAAACCGATAATACCCAGGAAAGATACTACGACCGCGGTAATCAGCGAGGCAGTGAACATGCCCCCCAAACGAACCCGTTGCACATTTACGCCCAGCCCCTGAGCGGATTCTTCGCCACTGTCCAGCGCATTGTAGTCCCAGCGCCTGATCAGGAAATAGACCGTGGATATGCTGATAATAATGGCCATAATAGCAACTTCGTTCCAGGAAGCACGTCCCAGGTCGCCGAATCGCCAAAAGACCGTAGCGGCCACCCGGACGTCTGGAGCGAAATTCTGGACAATACTTGTCCCGGCCTCAAACAGGGTAGAGAGAGCCATTCCGGCCAGTACCATGGCTTCCGGAGAAACTCCCCGGATTTTAGCCAAAAGCAAAATAAAGACAGTTGCGATCATGGTCCACCCAAAAGCAGAAGTAGCAACCAGATAAGGATTCTGAATGATGACTGAATCAGTAGCTGAGGTTTGAATTGACCCTGCGCCAAAAGAAATAATGGCAATTGTGGCACCAAATATGGCAGCATGTGACAAACCCAAGGTAAAAGGGGAAGCCAGCGGATTCCTAAGGGTGCTCTGCATCACGCAGGCTGCGACCGATAATCCTGCGCCGGCCAGGAAACCGGCTGCAATTCTGGGCAATCGGATATTCCATATTACCGTTTGGGATACAGAATCCCCCTGCCCCATAACCGCCCTTACTACTTCGGAAATTTTCAATGGAGTAGACCCTGAAGTCATGGAAATAATTCCTACGATGATGATCGCTACGAGCAACAAAATAAGTACTATTTTTTTCTTTGATGTATAGCTCAAATATTCTTGTGTCACGGTTATTCTTCCTTACTACACTGCTTTCATAAAAAACGGGTCCACCGGGGTATTCAACTTGTGGTTAAGCAGATGATCCTGTCATCGCCTTGACAAACTTTAAGTGTAATCTAAATTCGGGACGGATATTCGTCGCTGCAGGGAATGCAAACCGGGTTCCCGCCACGTACGCGGGCGCGTGGTTCCATCACCTGCTCACCGCAAACGCTGCAGGTTATTGATGAAAAGAGCCGGGCCTTTACCGGGAAATCCAGTTCAACCTCCTCGATTTTAAAGAGCTCCTCATCTGAGGCGTTAAGAACCCGCTGTGTTTCACCGGCCATTAACTCGTGAAAGCGCTGGCTGTCTTGCTCGGTACCCTGGCCGGTCATAACCCGGGTTCTCAGATCTTGAAAACCGGCGTCAAGAATACGATCCAGTGTTTTAACCGCTATGCGCACAGCCTGTCTGGTGTCTCGCCTCCCTATGGTGAAGACATTTTTACCGTAATCCCTAAAAAAGATATTGCCCTTGCCCATCGAACACCCGGTAAGCACCTGCAGGGCGTCCAGGGCGCAATTGTCAGTTTCTACAATGGCTATCAATTCTTCGTCCGGAGACCGCGAGGAGTTCAGGCGGGTTAATGCCAGCCGGCCGGCTCGGTAACCCAGGGCCAGGCCCACACAGGCATGACCGTGAAATGCGACGGCCTGGGCCCAATCGTTATCCTGGTTCATTGTAATACCTCCATTGTCATTAATATTTTGGTGTTTGCCGGGGAAAAACAAAAGACCATGCCAGTCCTCTGCAAACACAGATAAGACCTTCATGGTCAGGCTTGTTAAAACGAAAAAGGTTTCAAAAAGTTCTGGCTTCTGCCAGCGTTTAATAGGATATTCTATTTAAGCAAAGTAGATTCCTGCTAGAACCTTTATAGTTTTGCAGAACCCGGCGAACGTCCGCGCCGGAGCAAAATTGATTATGCCTAATGGCTGTGCCGGTGCTCGTGATGGGTATGCGCATGTTCCTGTTCCTTGCCGGCCTCGTGGTCATGTTCGTGCTCATGGGTATAAGCCTCATGGGTGTGTTCATGCTCGTGCATCTCCCCGTTGTGCTCGTGGGGGTGTTTATGACGGAATTCGGGATGCGTGTGCTGGTGCTTATGGGAAATACCGTCCATATTTAGAACCTCCTTTCCAATCTTAGTTTAATTTTAACGATTGTAGCTAACTTAAAACAAGCAAATATTGACAATTGAAATTTTTAGAGATTCAATGCACTTGACCGACAAACGGGTTGGCTGATATATTTTAAAAAATTTGTTGCCATGAAAACCCTGGAAATTTGTATATAACGGAATGGAGATAGCAGCATGAGCGATTCGCGGGAAGAAATAAGGAAAGTATTTAATGATGTTGCCCAGGCCTATGATTCGCAGCGCCGGTATTTGATCCCCTGTTTTGACGATTTTTATGGGACAGCTGTGGATCTGGCGGAAGCCGACCAACCGGAACCCTCCATACTGGATATCGGAGCCGGAACTGGACTGGTATCCGCCCTGTTGTTGAAAAAGTACCCGGCGGCCAGCCTGACGCTTATTGATGTCTCTGATCAGATGATGGCGATGGCCCGCCAGCGTTTTCGGAATGCTTTCGATATAGAATACATCATCGACGACTTCGCCCGGCACCAGTTTGCCAAATCATTTGACATTATCGTCTCATCGCTGGCCATTCATCATTTAGACGAACCGGAAAAGAAAGCCCTCTACAACAAGGTTTATCATACTTTGAGAAAGCCCGGCTGTTTTATCAATGCGGATCAGGTTTTAGGCTCGACCGCCTATTTGGAAAACCTTTATAAAAAAGACTGGAGGAAAAAGGTGCTGGACAGTCCTCTGACGCAGGAGGAAATAGGTCAGGCCTATGAGAGAACCAGGATGGACCAAATGTCCACTCTGGGGGAGCAGTTGGGATGGTTAAAGGATGCCGGGTTCAGCGAAGTCGACTGCGTCTATAAATACTACAATTTTGTGGTGATGTATGCCAGAAAGCTATGCTCAGCCCCTCGGGCTGAGCATAGTTCAGACCGTCTACCAAAGCAGTAGCTGGGTTGCCCGTTCTGACAATTTATTGACCTTTTTCGACCTTATCCAAATCAGCACTGACGTCCCAGCTGGAAGCGTCCGCATCCAGGGGGTCGGTGAGCGGCAGAGCCATAAAGAAGCAGGGAGTGGCGTCAAGCTGAGCCAGACCTTTGCTCATAGTAAGATCCAGCAAATGGCCGCCGGCCGTTTTGTCTTCACTCAGGAAATGGAGGTGGAACCCGGGGACGTTTACCCCCTGACTTACCGCCGGGCACCAGAACCCCACCAGGGTCCCCTTGACGTTTCTCAACTCAAAAGTGGGTTGATTTTTGGTAATATCGGCCAGGCGCGGGTAGGGCTTTTTCTGGGCGGGTACGCTCCGGGTTTTAACATAGGGGAATACTCCGGTAATCTTAATCGCATAGAACATGTTTTTATTAGACATGGCTTTATCCAGGCGCTCTTGAAGTTGGGCCAGGTTCATTTCTTTATCTACCACCATATTCTGGTCGGGATCAAAATAGGTGACCGCAGCAAAGGGCGACAGGGCGCTGCCGGCTACCGGGTAGGCGGCGCCATCGGCCTTGATTTGATAAAACTGGCCGTCGACTTCGATCATTTCTCCATCCAGCTTGTCAAAGGTTCCGATGCCGAGGTCTCCATATTGTCTTAAGACCTCAAAGCTTATCTGTCCGTCATAGGCGCCGGCCAGCAATGAGGTTATGGTCGACATCTGATAGAGAGTTTCCCTGCCCAGTGGCGCCGTGCCGGAATCGTCTCCGGCAGCACTGCCAGACGCCAATCGTTCCCCGCATATAGGGGATAATACGGACAGGGGGACCATAAGAGCGCCTTCCGCTATAAACGGTGCTTCCGGCAGCGTAATCCGGGTTTCGTTTAAAATGGCGTTCTTGTCCCCAACTTTGAATTCGAGGCTGGCGGAACATAAGGAAGCGGTTGTAGTCCGGCTGTCGGCATTCCATTCCAGAGTCCCGTCAAAAACCTCAACGACGGATCTTAAAGGAACCATCAATTCGTCACCTTGCCAGGCGGAGAGTTCGGAGTGAGGAATGGGTTTGCCATCAACCATTACGAGCGGGGGACCGGTCTGGGCGGCTGCCGTTAAAACAGTGGATAATACAAACAATACGGTCAATAAGCCAATTATTTTGTTGCGCATTATTTACCCCTCCTGAAATTCGAATCTTGGCCGTGCGTTGCGGGTGTTTATACTATAATCAATAATAGATTAAAACACGTATAAAAGGAAGATACGACCCTATCCGGAAAGGAATGCCGCCCTGATAATTATCAGGAGAACTATTGCAGGGTGCTGAGTATTGGGCTATAATACAATCATACAAAGGGGAGTAACTTGTTCGGGTAGGATCAACAACCGGTGTTATACCTGGTCCTACCGGCCGGTTAAATGGCGTAGTGAGACCTTTGTCTCTTAAGGAGAGGCAAGGGTCTTTTTGTTTTTCCAAGCGGCTTCCTATTGAGTAGTTTTGATTTGGAGCACACTATAAAGGAGGGGTGCAATAACATTAAAATGGTACTTTTTAAATGATTGATTATCATATTTGGAGGTTAATAGATTGATGAATACTTTAAAGACTGGAATTCTAATGAGCCTTTTATCCGTGTTGCTGGTGTTGATGGGCAATGCCTTGATGGGCAAAAGCGGAGCGGTAATTTTCTTCGTCATTTCCCTGGGGATAAACTTTTTTAGCTACTATTACAGCGACCGGATGGTTATAAAAATGACTCGCTCCAGGCCGGTTTCAGAAGAACAGGCCCCGGAGCTGTACGCCATGGTTAGAAAACTCACCCAAAGAGCCGAGCTTCCCATGCCCCGGCTTTATATAACCCCATCGGAGCAGGCCAACGCTTTTGCCACCGGACGCAACCCGGAGCATGCAGCCGTGGCGGTCACCGAAGGGCTTATGAAAATCCTCAACCGGGATGAAGTTGAAGGAGTTTTGGCCCATGAAATAGCCCATATCAAAAACCGGGACATTCTGATTGGAACTATAGCTGCTTCAATGGCCGGAGCCATATCCATGATTGCCAATGTGATCCAGTGGGGGGCCATGCTGGGCGGTCTAGGCGGCCAGAGCGATGATGAAGGCGGGACTGGCATATTGGGCATGCTGGCCATGGCTATTATCGCTCCCATTGCCGCTTTGCTGGTGCAGATGGCTATTTCCCGATCGCGGGAATATTTAGCCGACCAGAGCGGCGCCCGTCTGGCTGGCCATTCCAGCGGGCTGTCCAATGCGCTTTTAAAACTGGAGCAGACTTCGCAAAGGGCGCCTATGCAGGTGAACGCCGCAGCTTCTCACCTGTTTATTGTCAATCCTCTCTCCGGCGGGGCTCTGTTGTCATTGTTCAGCACCCACCCTCCGGTTAAAGAAAGGGTAAACCGGCTCCGGCTGATGTCTGTGTAACTTATAAATTTGGAGGAGTGAGCTGCTTTGTTTGGATATGAAACCCTGATGGCTCTGGGCAGTATTATCATCATTGATCTGGTTTTAGGAGGCGACAACGCTATATTGATTGCCCTGGCCAGCAAAAACCTGGCCCCGGAACAGCAAAAGAAGGCTCGTCTTTGGGGCATAGCCGGGGCCATACTGGCCAGGGCCACTTTGACTACGGTCGCCGTATACCTGCTTAAAATTCCGCTGCTCAATTTTTTTGGGGGGCTGGTGCTCCTGTGGATAGCCATTAAGCTGTTGGTTGACGAAAAAGAAATAGAATGCCAGGAATGCTATTCATTGAGTGAAGCGGTGAAGATAATCATTACAGCTGATGTGGTAATGGGTATCGATAACATGGTGGCCGTGGCCGGGGCGGCTCATGGCAATGTGCTCCTGGTTTTTTTCGGTCTATTGATCAGCGTGCCGATCATCGTCTGGGGAAGCACAATTATTCTCCGCTGGATTGAAAAATACCCGTTTATCATCTATTTAGGGGCTGCAGTGCTGGCCTGGACCGCCGGTCAGATGATAGCCGGCGATAACATGCTGCGCCAGATTGCCGGCAGCGTAATTCCTTATTACGAATGGCTGCTTCCGGCTTTGGCTACGCTGGGAGTGGTGTCGACCGGGTATTTCAGAAATCGGGTTTTGCTGAGAAAACCGGATAGCATCATTTAATGCCACACGGATCAAGTTGGTGTTTAAATAGATATTTGCTATGATCTGTTTTAAAGATGCATATTCCTGCTGGTTAAAGCCATAAATAGCCTGAAAAAGAAAGAAGCAGAGAAGCTGGAGACTGCTGCTCCCAGCCGGGAACAGGAACTGCTGGCCGATATCAGAGACCTGTTGAAGGCCAAGATATAAATACAGTTAATCTTAACAGCAAAAGATTAGGATAATAAACAAATTATTGCCATGAATAGCGCTTTTCCCTATTTATTGCCAAAAATTCGGGGTTATTTAAGGGCATCGCTCAATTAAAAGTGATGCCCTTAATCATTTGGGCTACGCAGGATATTCCGATGCGGAGCAATTTTAACTGTCTCACGAAAGTCCTCCGGCTGGCGATTGAGCAGACGAAACTGCGGTTTATATAGATTAAATCTTATCTTATTTAACAGTAACTGTAAAACTGGTGCCCGGGCTACCCAGGAATCGGATGTATCCTTCCCGGGGCAGCTTGTCAAAAGCCGAAGCGCCGTCAGTGATACTGTCATAGACAAGTGAGCTGGCGCTGTTATAGGCAATAACCCTGCCGCCTTTCGGCACCGTGAAGGTCAGCGTTCCCGACGGAATTTTATACAGCTCGTTGTCGCCGTTTTGCTTGATGGTCAGCTCCCCTGGTTCCAATACCGCCAGCCGGTCTGCCGGCCTTAATTCGTAGTACTCGTTATAAAGCCATTCTCCGCCGTCCACCGTTTTAGTACGCAATGTGTATAAATCACGGCCCAGACTGCCTGGTATCTGCAATATCATATGGGTCGCAGCATCGTTTTGGATGCCCATCGGGTTGAACGTATTGCTTTGACCGGCGATCAATATACCGGGCAGGGAAGCATTTTCGTACAAGGTAAGACCGCCGAATAATTGTACCGCGTCCGGAGCAAGATAGGCAGGCAGATAAGGCTTTTCCAGTCTGTTTTTCCAGGCGTCGGATTTAACGAGCAGAGCTTCCAGCTTCTGAGCCATAGGATATTGGTAACCGAGGCTTTCCTGTATCCCCACGATATATTTCCTGCCTTCCGCTTCAGTGAAAGCATAAACCTTTTTGCCGCTTTCGTTTACAAATACTGCACCATCAAAATATAACTTGGCATCATTTACCTTATATCCAGTTCCGTTAAAAAATTCGGTGGTAATGGAATCGTCATCATTTACCGTCACGCGCAGTACGGCGCTATATGCGCCATATAATCCGGCATAGTCGGTTTGAAAATTTTCAGGCGGTGACTTATGTTCGGCAGCGGCCACAGTCTGCACGGCCTTGGAAACATCGTGGCCTTGAGCCCGTAAAACATCTGCCGTAATGTCACTTAAAACTGAAGCTACGTCCCCGCTGAAATCCATGGTTGCGCTGATGGCGCAGACCATATGGTATTGCGGTATTACATATAATTGGGAAACAAACTGATTGGTCCCGCCGCTTTTGGCCAATACCCCTTTTCCAAAGTCGTATTTGGCAAATTTATTGTCCACGGAGTCCCAACCCAATCCATAATTTACCGAGTAGTTATCCCCGGGTATAAAGGTTTTACCCTGATAGGATGACATTTCGTGGCAACTCGCTTGGGAAATAATGCCCTGTCCCTGGTTCAAAAACATCTGCCCGAACCTGCAGAGATCGGTAATGCTGGTGGAGACACCGCCGGATCCCATGACATTGGGAAATTCGTGGGGGCGGGTTCCCTCTACCGCATAGCTTCCGGGCGCAAACTTCCGGTCGGAGAAGCCCGATGAAGTGGCGCCGAGCGGGATAAATATATTTCCCCGCACATATTCGGAGTAGGTCTGGCCGCTGACTTTGGCAACCAGCATTTCCGCAAGCATGAAACCGTCGTTGCAATACACGGAAAATTTGCCCGGATCGGCTTTCAAACTGGATTTTTCCAGCGAATTATATACTTTTTCATACATTTTGGTATCATATTTGTCATAGCTCAATCCGATCGTATACGAAGTACCCGGGATACCCGAAGAATGGTTGAGCAGCATCCTGACGGTGATGTTTTTGTACCGGTCATCCTGCATTTTAAATTCCGGCAGGTAGGAGACAACCGGGGCGTCCAGCTTTACCTTGCCTTCATCCACCAGTTTCATGACTGCTGCTGCACAGTACACTTTGGATACTGAGCCGATATTATAAAGCGTATCGGTGGTGACGGGTGTTTTTTTCGTCCCATCCAGGTAGCCAAGCGCGTCGGAGAGCAAGAGCTGCTCGTCTTGCATTACTGCATAGGAAACCGAAGTACCCCCCTTGTTCAATAGATTTTGGAGAGTGGTTCTGGTTGACTTTTTTACTGCATCATAATCGGTCTGCGCTGCCGATGCGCATCCGGTTAGAACAGATGTAATTAAAAATATAGTCAGGGTAATTAAAGTTATTGGCTTCTTCATACAATTCCTCCTTGATAAAATGTCCCCGAAATGTGATGGCTCTTTTGGCTCCGCCTGGTAGTTTCGGCAGCAGAAAGTTTACAATAAAAGATATCGATCCGGTTGGGCGGGGAGGCAAGGTAATACAGACAAGTTGTCAGTTTTGCCATCCAAGATGCAAATAGGCCAATTGTAATGTTCAGACAAGGACGTTCTGTTGCTGGGGAACCTGATAAAACGGCAAAACGAGGCAGGCGGGGCAAGAAACGGCCCGGGGGCCCGGCAAGGCGCGGATTAATAAACCGAATAAGGAACAATAATCAAAACCTAATATTTTTACATAAGCATCAGGATGCCGATGATGATTAAACAGGCCCCGGCAACTCTTATAATGGTGATATGTTCTCCTAAAAAAACGCTGGCGCAGAGCATGGTAACCAGGGGGGAACTGGCCATTATAACTGAGACCATAGACACTTCCCCGTGTTTGATCGCAGCATAGTAAGCCCAGTCTCCCACCAGGGTTGCCAGGATGGCTTCGATGCCTATCAAAAGCCAGGACATGGACGGTATGGCTTTTAGCGAGCCCAAGCTTCCCGTTATACCCACCCAGCTGCTTACCAGCCCGGCAGCCAAGATGGTTCGCAAGGTTAATCCGGCTATGGGATTGACATCTCTCAAACCGATTTTGGCGAATATGGGGGCGATTCCCCAACAGATCATACCGAAGACGGCCAGCCAAAAAACCACTCTTTTGCTCCTCCCCATTTTGCTCCTTTTCAAAAAACCTGGGTAAACCGGGGTCACGATGTGGATAATAACTACAACTGTTTCATTGGATGGTGATGGACGGCATCATGTGTAAAAGAAACGCTCTGTTATTTGTCGCGGGATTTTTTATTATTACATTCATATTAAGCATGGCCTTGAAGCATGCCCCCACCCAGCGCGAAATAGCCGGTGACACGGCTAGGCCTCAATTACAGGATGCTGCGGTAGAGCCTGGACAAGTACTGCCTGGAAAAGGGGAGGCGTCTGAAAGTGGAGGATCGGGTCCAGTAATAAACCTGCCCTGGGAAAATGAGCCGGCTTTTTTAGAGGCCCAGATCAAAGTCCAGGCGCCCATAATGATGGCCGCCTACAAAACGGTGCTGCGTGATCCGCTGCCGGGCGAAGAGGAAAATGTTCATTTAGGGGCATCCCTGTTAAAAGGACGCACGGTAGGCCCGGGCCAGGTTTTCTCACAGAATAGCTCTATTGGGCCTTATTCGGCGGAACGCGGTTTTAAAGAAGGTCCAACCTATGTAGGGTCGCAGTTGATGATCACTACCGGAGGAGGAGTCTGCAAGATTGCCTCGACCCTTTATAATGTCGCAGGTTTGAGCAACCTGCCCATCGTCGAAAGGCACGCCCACGGCATGCCGGTTCCTTATGTGCCCTACGGCCAAGACGCTACGGTATCTTTTGGGATAAAGGATCTGAAATTTTACAATAATACCGGGTTCCCGATTTTAATATGGGCCCAGGGCATAGACAACACCTTGTACATTGCTTTCTACGGGCAGGAAAAACCTCGGCAGATAGAGTGGCAGCATCAAATTGACAAGCATATTAAAAGCTATACTGTATACCACTATAACCCGGAACTCCTGGGAGGAGAAGAGCGAGTGGCGGTTGAAGGAATGGACGGAGCAGTCGTCCGTTCCTGGGTAAAAGTTTATGGCGAAGATGGCTCCTTTGAATTAAGACCTATGGGAGTCAGTTTTTATTCCCCATTGCCCCGAGTTGTGGAACGGGGAACGGTTAAAAAGGCCAACTCACAACCATAGTAGGTTATTCTCTTGTTAGTACGAAGCGTGCATTTAGTGCATGCTTTTTTGTTTTATGGGAACCAAATAGCCATATTTTTCGTAAAATATCAGTGTGCTTTAAACGGCGGGAAGTTGAGAGCAGCTTTTGCTTGATAGGGAGAGGTAGTCGGATTGATAATGACCGGGCAAAACACGACCCCCTTGTTTGATGCTATGAAATCTCATATCGAAGAAGCTGTCATACCGTTTCACGTCCCCGGGCATAAGCAGGGCAAAGGCTTAACGGAGCTTACGGATTATCTGGGTGTACGTACAATGCAAATGGACCTCAACGGAATGCCCGACCTGGATTTTATTAACCACCCCTCGGGTGTCATTATGGAAGCCCAAAAATTGTTTGCCTATGCCTTTGAAGCTGATGAAGCCTTTTTCCTGGTAAACGGCACAACGTCTGGCGTCCAGGCCATGATCATGAGTGTCTGTGAGCCGGGCAATGAGATATTAATACCTCGCAATGCCCATAAATCAACTATCGGCGGCTTGATTCTGAGTGGAGCTATACCGGTATATCTTGAGCCTGAATGTAATAATCAACTGGGGATAGCCATGGGAGTGAGTCTGGAAAGCGTTTGCCAGGGTATAAAAGAGCACCCCCACGCCAAGGGAGTTTTCCTGGTCAATCCCACTTACTACGGTTTTACTTCCGATTTAAGGTCCATAGTAAGGACTGCCCATGCCCACAACATGGCCGTTCTGGTAGACGAAGCCCATGGGGCCCACCTGTCTTTTCATAGTAGCTTCCCTTTAAATGCAATGGCGGCTGGTGCGGATATGAGCGCAGTCAGCATGCATAAAACAGCCGGCTCCCTGACGCAGAGTTCGGCCTTATTGTTGCAGGGCAGTCTGGTGCCGTCCTCAAGGGTAAAACAGGTGCTAAATCTGAGTTACACATCAAGTGCTTCCTATTTGCTCATGTGTTCTTTAGATCTTGCCCGGAGGCAGATGGCGGTTAAAGGAAAAGATATGTTGGATAAAGTCTTGCAATGGGTAGCTTGGGCCCGGCACAATATTAACCGGATACCCGGATTGTATGCATTTGGCCGGGAACTGGCAGGGACCCCGGGGTGCTTTGATTTTGATGAGAGCAAACTGGGGGTTAATGTAAGGCGTCTAAATTATTCCGGCTATCAGATTGAGAACCTGCTGCGCAGTAATTACCTGATTCAGGTGGAGATGTCGGATATCAATAATATCTTAGCGATTGCCAGCATAGGCGACGAACCGGAAAATTTCGATGCCCTGGTTCAGGCTTTGCACGCTATTGCCTCCTGCAGCCGTCCTATGGATTACCGGGAAGCTCCTCCCATCCCGGCATTCGGCAAAATGATCGTGTCGCCCCGGGACGCCTTTTACGCTCCGAAAAAGACGCTGAGTTTAAAGGCGGCAGTGGGGGAAATAGCCGGTGAGATGATTATGGCTTACCCGCCCGGAATACCGGTGGTATGTATGGGGGAAAGGATAACTGCCGAAATTGTTGATTATATAGAGCTTTTAAAAAGGGAAAAGTGTGAATTGCAGGGGACGGTAGACAGGTATATAGATTACATACAGGTTCTGGGAAGGCGTTAAACGGGCTGCGAAAAACCTTAAATAGTCATTAAAGAACTGCTTGATTGATGTTGAATAATAATCTACAATGTGTAATATAAAGAAACAAGCGGGTGCTTTATGGAAGAAAAGATCGTTGCCCAGCGCATCAGGAACATTAGAACTGAAAAAGGACTTACCCTGGAGGAGGTAGCCAGGTTAACCGGGTTTACCAAAAGTCTGATATCGAAAATAGAAAACAACAAGGTTTCACCCCCGGTGTCAACCCTGGCTACTATTGCCCGCGCCCTTAACGTATCTCTGGGCGATTTTTTCAGTCCGGCCGATGCGCAATCTGTAAAAATCGTGCGGCGCGCTGACCGAGTAGATTATAAGGCCGGAGATTTAGGCAGCGGTCATAGCATCCAGTCCTTGGTCAGCGGATTTAGAAGGCAGAGAATGGAACCCCTGATCATTACCATAGATGATCCGGACAATTACCAGCTCAGGCTTTACAGCCACCCGGGACAGGAATTTATCCTGGTAATAGAAGGCAGCATGGGCTACCGCTATGACAACCAGGAGTTCGTGCTGGGTGAAGGGGATTGCCTGTATTTCGACGCCCAGAACAGCCACGGACCATTGCCGTTTAAGAGACAAAGGGTCGTCTATTTATCCGTTCTGGGCTAAAAATTTTTCCCAACTGGTTTCCTGACAGTACACGATGTTTAATAATAATCTAAAGGGAGGACGCGGTATGGAAAGATTGGACTTTTCGAGCAAAGCGGCCAGTTATGAAGAGACCGGGCTGATTCAGAAGATGACAGGCCGTATCCTGCTTGATTTAGCTGATATTAGCGGTTCTGACAGGGTTCTCGATCTGGGCTGCGGTCCCGGTGGAACCACTGCTCGAATTGCGCAAATGACAAGCGGAAGGGTAGTAGGGGTGGATGTATCAGAGGGTATGATCGAGAAGGCGGTTGCGACTTATTCCGGTCCGCCCCATCTCAGTTTTCTGGCCAGGGATGCGGCGCAATTGGATTATCTGAATGAATTTGATCTGATATTCTGCAACTCGGCATTCCAATGGTTCACTGATCCGGAGCCGGCTGTCAGACAATGCTGGAAAGCCTTGAAGCCCGGAGGAATCATGGTTATTCAAGCCCCCGCCACGAGCAGGTACTGTCCGCTATTTATAGAGGCCGTAGCCGGGTTTGCCTCCAACCCCGAGACAGCTGTTATATTCAAACACTTTAAAAGCCCTTACTTTTTCCTGGATAGTGCCCGGGAATACCGGGAGCTTTTTACCAGATTCGGATTTATGGTGGATTATTGCGAGCTGAAACAGGAATCAAATCGTTTTACGATTGATGAAGTAATGGGTATTTTCAAATCGGGGGCGGAAAACGGCTACCTGAATCAAGCCTACTACGATATTGCTTTGGACAGCAGTTATATTGAAACCTGCCGCGGTATATTGCGAAGCCTTTTGCAGAGTAAGGCCGATTCTGACAATAAAGTTGCTCTTGAGTTTACCAGGGTATATCTTAAAGCACGTAAGTAATCCAAAAAATAAAAGGGGCGTTCCTTACTGCGGAACGCCCCCTCGGGTTGTTAATCTTAGAGAACGGTTTTGTGTTTGTCGTGGTAGTGGGTGTGCAAGAGTTCATGGGATTTGTGTCCCAGGGGCTCTTGCAGGAAGTCTTCGTAGATCTGCTTGACTTCCGGGTTTTCGTGGGATTTACGGATCGGCAGCCCTTCATCTTCGAGATAGATGGCATCAATGCGCTCAATGCGCTTGGCATTGCGCTTGGTTATGGGCTGTCCGCCGCCGCCTATGCAGCCGCCCGGGCAGGCCATGATTTCGATGAAGTGGTAGGGGGATTCGCCGGCTCTTACCTGATCCATCAGCTTGCGGGCATTGGACAGGCTGTGAGCGATGGCCACCTTAACTACCAGGCCGTTCAGATCTACTTCGGCTTCTTTAATGCCGTCGAAACCGCGAATTCCCGTGAAGTTTACATCTTCCAGGGTGTTGCCGGTCACTACTTCATAAACGGTTCTCAAGGCTGCCTCCATAACACCGCCGGATGCGCCGAAGATAACGGCAGCGCCGGTGTAGGCTCCCATCCAGGAATCGAAGTTGGAGCCGGGCAGCTTGGAGAAGTCCAGACCGCTCATTCTGAAGAGGCGGCCCACTTCTCTGGTGGTCAAGACCAGGTCTACGTCGCGGTAGCCGCTGGCGTTCATTTCAGGCCGGGATGCCTCAAACTTCTTGGCCACGCAGGGCATGATGGATACCGAGTAAATTCTGGAGGGGTCTACGCCCATCTTTTCCGCCCAGTAAGTTTTAACCAGAGAGCCGAACATCTGCTGGGGCGACTTACAGGTGGACAGATTGTCTAACAGATCGGGATAGAAGGTCTCACAGAAGTTGATCCAGCCCGGGCTACAGGATGTGAACATGGGCAGGGTGCCGCCTTCTTTGACCCTCTTTAACAACTCATTGCCTTCCTCCAGGATGGTCAGGTCGGCGGTGAAGTTGGTATGCAGGACATGATCAAAACCAACCTGGCGCAGTCCGGTAACAAAAGTTTCCATGGACATGGCGCCGGTTTCCATACCAATTTCTTCGGAAATAGCCAGGCGGACAGCCGGAGCGATCTGGGTGACAACGATCTTATCCGGATCGGCTACCGCGGCCAGGAAGTCGTTGATTCCTTCCACTTCACCGATAGCGCCAACCGGGCAGGCATGGATGCACTGACCGCACATGACGCAGGGGCTGTCAATAAGATTGCCGCCCATAGTGGGAACAACCATGGAGTGATGGCCGCGGTTCTGCAAGCCCAGAGCGTTGACGCTTTGAATTACAGAACAGGCCTCAATGCAGCGGCGGCAAAGAACGCATTTGTCCGGATCCCGGAAAAGGGATGGGGTGGAGAAATCCTTTGCAAAACCGCGAACTTTGTATTCAAAGGGATTTTCTCTGATGCAGTATTCTTCGGCCAGCTCCTGCAATTCGCAGTTGCCGTTGCGAATACAATTCAAGCAATCCTGGGGATGGTTGGCCAGGATCAACTCGAGTATGGTTTTTCTGGCTTCAATTACCTTGGGTGAGCGGGTCTTAATAACCATTCCGTCAAAGACTGGTATAGCACAAGCCGCCTGCAGCAGCCGGTTGCCTTCCACTTCACACACGCAGACACGGCAGTTAGCCTTGATCGATTGATCAGGATGGTAGCACAAAGTGGGTATTCTTACGCCGACTTGATTAGCTGCCTGCAGGATAGTAGAACCGTCAGGAACGGAAGCTTTGATCCCATCTATAATTACATTTGCCATTTTCTTCCCTCCCTTTCTACTTAAATTTAGCTGCGTAGTCGGCTTCGAAGTGTTTGATAGTGGTTAGAACCGGAGCCGGAGCCGCCTGGCCCAAACCGCACAAACAGGAGTAGGACATCACTGTTCCCAGCTTGTTGAGCAGGGTGGTGTCCTTGGCTGAACCGTGGCCTTCGTTTATTTTTTCCATCAGCTCGGCCACGCGGGCAGTGCCTTCCCGGCAGGGAGCGCATTTGCCACAGGATTCATGTTCAAAGAAGCCAGCTATTCTAGTAATAATGTCTACAATGTCACGGGTTTCATCCATAACAAAGGTGGCGCCTGAGCCCAGGGTAGCACCGATAGCGCTCATGGAGTCAAAAGCTATGCAGGTGTCCAGCAGCGATTCGGGGATGAATCCGCCGGAAGTTCCACCTATTTGGACGGCTTTAAATTTCTTGCCGTCTCTAATGCCGCCACCAAAATCATAAATCAACTGGCGAATAGTAAGGTTGGTGGGAACTTCAAAGAAAGTCCGGTTGTTTACGTCACCGGTCAGGGTAAATACCTTGGTTCCGGGATAGGCCTTGTCCCCAATAGCGGCATACCAATCTCCGCCTTTCTCAACGATAACGGGAACATTGGCAAAGGTTTCAACGTTGTTGACAATGGTGGGTTTGCCCCACAGTCCAATATTGGGCGGGAAGGGCGGTTTAAACCGGGGCTCGCCGCGTTTGCCTTCAATGGATTCGATGAGGGCGGTTTCTTCACCGCATACATAGGCGCCAGCACCGCTTCTTACTTCCAGATCGAAATCTTTAAGCAGGCCTTTGTCTTTGGCCTGAGCGATAGCGGTATTCAAGGTGTCTACCAGGAAGGGATATTCACCCCTCAAGTATATAAATCCTTTAGTTGCTCCTATAGCGTAGGCACAAATAGCCATACCTTCAATAAGGGTCTGCGGGTCGTTTTCCATGATCAGGCGGTCTTTGTAGGTCCCAGGTTCGCCTTCGTCAGCGTTGCATATCACATACTTCTGGTCGGCTTGAGCAGAAGCAGCGAAAGACCATTTCATACCACAGTTGAATCCCGCACCACCGCGGCCTCTCAAGTTTGCCTTTTTTACATCGGCGATGAGGTCCGCTGTACCCATACTGCGCGCTTTTTCCAAACCTTTGTAACCGCCCTGGGCGAGATAGGTATCGATGTTCAGGGGGTCCACTTTGCCATAGTTACGCAGTACAATGCGCATTTCTTCGGCCATTTGTATGCCCTCCTTTCTTTTTGAAGTTATATTGTTCGATTACTTACATTCGGCTAAAATTGCCGGTATCTTAGCCGCGTTTACGTCCAGATAGGGTTTGCCGTTTACGGTTATTACCGGGGTAGCCTGGCACTGGCCTACGCACTCGGTGAACTCAAGGGTAAAGCGTCCATCCGCAGTGCTTTCTCCCATCTTGATGCCCAGTTCTTTTTCCATGGCGGCAACCACTTCAGCGGCACCTGCAATGTGACAAGGGGCGCTTTCACAAATCCGGATCACGTACTTGCCTCTGGATTTTACAGAGAACATGGAATAGAATGTGGCTACTCCGTAGGCTTCGGCGGTAGACATTTTAAAGACCTTGGCGGCCTCGACAATGGCTTCCTCGGGTAGGTAGCTGAATTCCTTGAGAAGAGCGTGATAAGATTCGATAAGTCCTCCCGGCTTGTCAGCAAATTTGGCGATGATCTCCTTGTAGTCCATCAATTTCCCTCCTTTCCTTATTCTATTTGGTGTATTTTTAATTTTGCTTTCGAAAGATTTACCGGTTTTTATGAATATCAAAATTGAGTAAGCTATGCTGTAAAACGTCCACCAGACCTAGCATCCAAGCTAAATTATTCATGATAAATGCCCTCCTGTAAAGCCCTAAATAGCAGGGAACGGAGGGTATTTAGTGCTATTCTGTACTTAAGTTCTACACTGGTCGAACAAATCCTTCAGATCTGGCAGATATTTTATTATAAGCGGGGCAGGAAAATATTATTTAAATGCTGCCTTGACCCCTGAAAATAATAATATAAAACGTATATATAACAGGTATTGTCTGAATGGAGAATATAGTTTTCGTTTGATTATCGGAATATGATGCTTCAGGTATAATGTTGATGTTGCCAACAAAATATCGTTTAATCACAGGATTGATTTTTAGCCCCATGTGCTCCTTGACGGCGAAGGGATAGAAAGCAGCCTGGAGGAAGAAGATGACAGCAGCGGATAATACTCAGTGGGCTCACATTTTAGAAGAGCAATGGAAACGATACAGCGAGGGGCAGGAAAACGCCCTGGAAGAACTGCCGGAACTAATGGATTTCAGTTTGCGAGTGGCGTCCAAAACCTGTGGATGTTTTATTCACCGCGATGATGAAGAAGCCGGGATAGCCCAGCTGGCTCTCTGGGAGGCTATTCAAAAATACGTTCCCCATAAGGGAACCTTGCTTTTATTTATAGGAAAAGTTGTGCGCAACCGCTTGATTGATTTCAAACGCAAACAAACTGCTCAGAGGAGATTTCTGTCCGGCGAGTTTTATCCCCGGATTCAAGAAACGGATCTTGACTATCAGATTGAGACAATAATTGACGACATGGCCCGCAGCCAGGAGATAGAAAGGCTTTATCAGGAGCTGCAGCCTTTTGGAATTGTATTTGAGGAGCTGCCTGAATATTCGCCGCGCCAGGCTAAAACTCGAAAAGAAGCTTTGATTGCGGCCCAGAGGATAGTAGAGGATCGAGAACTGCTTGAATTTTTAAATAGCAAGAAAATGCTGCCCCTGATATTGCTGGAGAATCGCTATGGCCTTAATCGAAAGCTTTTGGACCGCTACCGAAAATACATAATTACGACTGCATTGATTATAAGCGGTGATTTTAATTGCTTGAAGGTTTATCTACCTTTGGAGGAAGGGAGGCGCGGGCTTGAGGCATAAAGGAACGGTTTTTGAATCCGGTGATAACTGGGCTATATTGTTGATGCCTGGTGGAGAGTTTAAAAAGGTCAAGACCAAACATCGTTTGCACATCGGGCAGATGTATGCTCCCGTTGCCAGGGCAGTCTATCGGCCGATGGTTGCGGCTGCCGTTTTAATAGTAACCCTGGCCTTTTCGGCTAATTTTCTTACCGTAGCCGCCTGGGCTCGTCTTTCGCCGGGAGTTGAGCTGGGGGTAAACAGCTGGGGTCGAGTGATCAGCATCAAAACCCAGGGGGTACAAGGCGAAAACCTCACGGCCGGAATGCCCATGTGGGGAAAAAACATAGAGGAAGTTCTGCCGGTACTGCTTGAAAGGACCGTGCAGCAGGTTGGTAACGCCCAGCAAGAAAACATAGTCGTTAAGGTTGAGGCGCAGGGTGGATATTGGCCCCGGGGCCAGAGCGGGTTGGATCATATCAACAAATCGCTCCATAAATATAATGAAAGTAATTCCCAGAACCGCTTGGTTAAGCAGGAGGATCGGCGAAGCTGGCTTTGGCAAAAATACAGCCAGCCCGCTTCGAAAAACGGTGAAGAACAGTCGAATACATCAAAAGTGGCTGAGGATAATGACCAGGGGATGAGAAAAGAAAGACCCAAAACCAAAAAACAGTCAGATTCTGAGAAAAAGGGCAACAATAATAGAAACAGCAGCAATTCGGGTGACAATAACAGGCAAGGCAACAACGACAGCAGCAATAGCGGCACTGATGTCGGAGATAATGACAACCAGAGAAATGCTAACCGCAGTGACAAGCATGACAAAAACGACAACAGCCATAGGAACAGCAGAAACAACAGCGACAACAACCGCAATGACGACAACAAGGGTAATGATGACAGCAACAATAATAATGATAACAGCAATAACGGCCATGGCTCAAAACACGCCAACAAACCGCAGCAATCGGAAAAGGACCAAAAAAGCGGGGATTGATTTATCCGCTTGGATTTTTAATACTCTTTAAGGCTCATATCATTAAAAGTTTAAGATACACTCCCAAATAAAGTGGGCCGGTAAAAACCGGCCCCAAAATATATAAGCTGCGAGGAGGATGTTACGCTTGACAATATAGCGTTCAATTTTGGGCTATGAGGCCCATCCATCGCTGTAATCGGGGTCACTGTTACCTGAAGTTGAGTTGTTGTCTTCATAGGTATTTGAACTGCTGTTGTTATCATAGGTACTGGAACTGCTGTTGCTGTAGTTTGTGTAACTATTACTGGTTGGGTTACTGCTTATGCCGGAATCCAACGCGCCAACTTCAATCGAACTGCCCTGGGCATTGGTTAATCGACCGGTGGCATATTGCTGGGCATATATTACCGGATGCTCATTGCCCCAATTCAGGGCGGTAATCTTTTTACCAACATTACTTGAATTAGTACTCTGGGTTACAACCTGGTTATACTGCCCCCACATTTCATTCCATTTTAATTGCCAGTGGGCCTTGGAAAAATCAATATATTTTTCATTGGCAGGCCCGGCAACACTATCAGTGCCAAACAGCTCTTCAGGGGTGACTTTCTCTGTCTCAGTCGCAGCTGTTGTATCGGATAATTCGTATGCAGGAGCGCTGTTTTTCACGCTGTCCGATTTAACCGGACTAGCCGAGACGGTCGTAGTCCCATAATCTGACGAAGTGTTTTCCTGGGTTGAAGCAGCCGGTTGTGATGAACCGGGTTGGCCGGCCAGAGTGCTTTTTATTTCACTTACTTCGCTAGAAATATCCTGACTCAATTGTTTGTACAGCATATCGGCTATGCCCAGGGTTTTGGTTTGGCTGATCTGCTTGGAGTATTCTTCGTCTAGCATGGACTGGTAGGTTTCCTCGGCAAAGCTGTCTCCCATTAAGCCGCTTTTTTGAATGCTTTGCCGCATAGTTTTAACAACCGTGTTGACAAATACGGATTCCAGGTCCTGGCAGGCTTCGTACAGCTTCTTGCTATCCTCGCTTTTCAGCGCGGATGCAAATTGGGTGGCAAAGTCTTTGCTTCCCCCCGTTTTTTTAGAAGCCAGGACCAGGTTCTGGGCTTGATTAGAAACATAGTTGCTAACCGATGATAACATCCTCTTCACCTCTTCTATCTCTATATAATCTAACTACGCAGGTTGGTGGCGGTTCGCAGCATTTCGTCGGCCGACGTGATTACTTTGGAATTGAACTCATAGGCCCGCTGGGCGGATATCAATTTGACCATTTCTTCAACAACCGACACGCTGGACATTTCAAGATAATTGGGAGTCAATATAATGCTGTGATCGTTTTCCGGGTCCCAATCAACTGGATCTCCAGAGTTGGCTGAAGCCAGGAGCAAGTTGTTTCCCAATTTCTCCAGCCCGGCAGGATTCATGAAGCTGGCCACCTCAATTTGCCCGGCTTCCTGGATATCTTCCGAGCCGGCAATCTTGTAGGTGAGCTTGCCGCTAGTGTCAATGGCGGGGTCGTAGGCTCCTTCCTCCAAAGCGTCGACACCGACTACCCGATAGCCTTGAGATGTAACCAGTTGACCGGCGGCGTCTATTTTAAAGGACCCGTCTCTGGTATACAAGGGTTCGTCATATCCAGGCACTTCAACCTTGAAAAATCCCGGCCCGCTTATGGCAACATCGAGCGGGTTGCCGGTATCCTGGAGGCTGCCGTCAGTATACAGGGTGTTTATAGCGGCAGGCATTACACCCATGCCTACTTGAATGCCGGTTGGCTGGTTGGTGGTTTGGTTTGCGACTGGCTTTTTAATGTTTTGGTACAGAAGGTCCTGGAACTCGACACGCTGCTGTTTGAACCCGGTAGTGTTTACGTTGGCTAAATTGTGGGCCAGAGTGTCGATGGCCATTTGCTGGCCAGCCATTCCAGTGCTCGCTGTATAAAGAGCCCTAATCATTCTGGTTCCTCCTCTATGGGCAAATCAAGCAGGCGGTACTTCGATCGTTCGGTACCGCCGCGGGCCTCTCTATGCGAGTCCAGCCCGTTAAATCGTGTTGATTATTAGTAATATCGTTAAATAAGGCGAATCCTTTATAGGATTTTATAAATTGTGTAATAAAAAATTAAATCTATATTTTCAATAGAATGGGAAAACAATTCCATGAGCGCCCGCTTGATTCGGTTACATGCTTGGGGCGGCGATTTCATAATGTGAAAAGAGATTACATATTTATATTGGAGAGGGGTGAAGCCTATGATTAAAATATCCGACCTGCGGGCGCGCGATGTTGTCAATATCCTGGACGGCAAGAAGCTGGGCAATATCATCGATATAGACCTGGATCTAAACAACGGCCGGGTGCTGGCTTTAATTTTACCCGGCAAGCAAAAGGGAATAAGCTTCTTCTTCAAAAGGGAAGAAATATCGGTTCCCTGGGATAAAATAGTTCGCATCGGCCGGGATGTCATCCTGGTGGAGGTTCCTACCGTGGCCGAGATGAACGATTTCAGGCGCAATTATATCATTGATGAAGATCAACTGTGATAAAGACTGGCCCAAAGTGCCTTTTAATCTATCCTTGAGTTGAATTTTCGCCGGGTTTTGTTCATAATAAGGGAAGAATGCGGGATAACAGCATCTGGAGTGAATAGCATGCGTTGCCCTTTTTGCCAGGACTATGAAAGCAGGGTTATTGATTCGCGTTCCAGTGAAGACGGCTCGGCCATCCGGCGGCGTCGGGAATGCAATGCCTGCAAACGGCGCTTTACCACCTATGAACGCGTGGAGGAGCGGCCTTTACTGGTGGTAAAAAAAGGCGGCCGCCGGGAGCCTTTTGACAGGTCCAAGGTTTTTGCCGGTCTATCCCGGGCTTGTGAGAAGCGCCCTATAAGTACTGAACAGATTGAAACCCTGGTGGCGGACATCGAGCGGGAATTGAGGGATGCTTACGATCGCGAGGTAAGTAGCCTGGTAATCGGGGAAAGGGTGATGGATCGTCTGCATGCCCTGGACGAGGTGGCTTATGTGCGCTTTGCTTCAGTCTACCGCCAGTTTGCAGATCTCAACAGTTTTATTCGGACCATAGAACAAATGAAAGATGACACTAAAGAAAGGTCTTAATAAGACTCTTTTTCATTCGGCCGGTTTAAGAACCGGTGCAGACCGCCTACTATCATGGTGAGGGGGTAGACCTGTTCTTCAACCCGGCTTACCGGCCGGCCATAGATAAACATCAAGTCATTGTAGCGGCAGGTTTTCCTTACAGCCTGATTGACCAGGTGGAGGTCTTTGACAAATCGAGCTGCTGACAGCGGCAGGTGGAAGCTAAACCGATGCCCTTCCAAAGCCAGGTCAAATTGAATAAGCGAATAGTATTCTTTTTCCAGGTTTTGGACATAGCATTTTGAACAATAGTATTCACGCCGGGCGTATTCGGGAAAAGGTATGCCGGCTTTCCTGGCGTTGGTCTTACAATCCTCGCATAGCCAGACCTTCTTTCTGTCCGGCCCGAGCAGATAGCTTATATTAAACAGAGGGCGGTACTCTTCCATCATCTTTTTTAAGACCTGTTTTTTCAAGCCGTACAATTCTTTGCTTTTCTCGGTATAGCTTTTGGCGTAGTGGTTGAGGTGGAAGAGGTAAAAGCTGGCCTCCAGCAGAGGTGCATAGCAGTTCAAACCGATTTCTTCCAGGAACCGCTGATAGTGGTCCACCGCCTTGCTGAGGCGCTTCCAATCCAGCGGACGGTTGGAGTAATGGGGAATTCTCCGCTTGGCTTCCTGGGCTTCGGCTATAAGCGAGTATAAGTCCAGGCAGTCAAGATACTGTTCTGACAGCAGGTATTTTACGCCGCGGTTGTCGCGGCTTATACTGGAGACGTTTAAAAAACCCATGCTTATCAACTCATGGATTTGACGATTGCTGACTCCGAAACGGGCGGCAACCTGACTGATGGTAAGCACCTTATTACCCCCTGGATCATGGATGCTGCTGACGGTCAAGGCTGAAACTGGTTATGAATAAATAATTCGATTATTCCTGCTCCTGGTCTTTAGCGGGAAACTCGGGCCCTTCAATCAGCTCAAGGGCTTCGGACAGAAAAAAATCGGGCACAAAAATCAGGGTTTCGGCCAGGGGACCTATTGTAAACGGAAATTGGGCCGGGTCCTGGTTGATAGTCTTCATAGGAATTCCGCAAGATTGCAAGAGACTCTCTATGATGAGCAGCCTGGGCGGCGCAAATCCACCCAGTAAAGCCCATTGGCTTTTGGATATATTCCAGGCGCACTGGGGACAAGTATTTTGTTCATTGAGAAAAGACTGACAAAGCGGACATCTCATACAACCACCTGAGTATTATTGTATCCCAAAGGTAAAGGAACAACAAATGAACTTATGGACAACCGAAATCAGAGAACAGATCACCTATATTAAAATGGCCGCCTGGGAGGCCCTGGGGGTTGATGCAGTTTTTAGCGGGCGCCCGGGGGGCGGCAGTCTGCCGCCCTACCACTCACTGAACCTGGCCCTGCATGTGGGAGATGAATCGGAAACCGTTCTTATTAACCGCGCGCGGTTGCTGGAGATTTTGGGCGTTTCAACCAGGCAAATGGTCTGCTGCCAGCAGGTCCACGGAACCAGGGTGCAAAGAGCGACCCGGAGCGATGCCGGTCGCGGCGCCCTGGAGCAGAGCAGCGCCATTCCCGATTGTGATGCTCTACTTACCGACAGTCCGGGTCTTTTCCTGGCTGAATTCTTTGCCGATTGTTTTCCCCTGTATTTTTTTGATCCGGCCAGGAGAGTAGTGGCCCTGGCTCACGCCGGGTGGAAAGGAACCATGGGAAGAATTGCGGAAAAGACCCTTAAGGAAATGAACCGATGTTGGGCGTGCCGTTACGAAGACGTAAAGGTATTCATCGGACCGGGAATCGGTTCGTGTTGTTTTGAGATTCAGCCCGACCTGGCCCGCTGGGTGGCCGAAGAGTTCCCTCACCACCCCCAGTTGTTAAGGAGAGAAAACGGGCGGACCACCTGGGACCTGGCCTTGACCAACAGCGTAATTCTGGCCGGCATGGGAGTCAAACCTGAAAATATTCAAGACTGTGGACTGTGTACGTCCTGCCACCCGGAGCTGTTTTACTCCTACCGGCGCGATGGTGGTATTACGGGACGTATGGGGGCCCTTATCGGCTTGAGGTGGTAAAAGATGCAGAAGGCCAAAATACTGGTGGTTGACGATGAATCACATATTGTGGAACTGGTTACATTTAACCTTGAAAAGGACGGCTTTGAAGTTGTATCGGCCTACGACGGCAAGAGCGGGATTGATGTGGTCAAAGCCCAGAATCCGGACCTTATCATCCTGGATATCATGCTTCCGGGAATGGATGGGCTCAAGGTATGCCGCACCCTGAAACAGGATCCCAAGTACAGTTCCATACCCATAATAATGCTGACTGCCAAGGCCGAGGAATTTGATACCGTGCTGGGTTTGGAAATGGGCGCCGACGACTACATCAAGAAGCCGTTCAGCCCCAAGGAACTGGTGGCCAGGGTAAAAGCCAGGCTGCGGGCCTTAAAGGTTCTGGAGGCGGAAAAGGCGGCCGGACAAAAAGCCTTTATTATCAAGGACCTGATTGTAATTCCCGATAAACACGAAGTGTATTTGGGGGAAGACCGGCTGGAATTAACGCCCAAAGAATATGAACTCTTGTATGTTATGGCTGCCCAGCCCGGCAAGGTATTTACCCGGGAGGCCTTGTTGGAGCGGGTCTGGGGATACGAATCGCTGGGTGACGCGCGAACCGTTGACGTGCATATAAGGCATCTTAGGCAAAAACTGAAAGATGATCCGGCCTACCCGGAATACGTTGAAACCGTCCGGGGAATAGGTTACCGTTTAATGGAAAGCGGTAAAGTATAGCCTAGTACAACGTTCTGTATATTTGTGCCCAAATTATGGGCACAGATATACGGAATGTTGCACTATATTCGGAAAGAGGTAAACGTGGCTTCAATGGTAAGGTGGGACAACAACATACCGGGAATTCTAAACAGCATGATCGACGGGGTAATCGTCTGCGATAAAGAGGCCCGGATCACTATGGCCAACAAAGCGGCTGAAAATCTGTTCCTGGCCCGCGAAGGCAGCCTCTTGAATATACCCCTGCACCAGGCCAGCAATGAACGCGCTATCAACAACATGATCGACGGGGTCTTAAGCACTGGAAAAGAGGTTTTTGCTGAAACCCGTTTCGATTCCAACAACCGTTTTTACAGGGTGCACGCCGTCGCTTTGACCGATGTGGGGGGAGGCATTTTTGGAGCTGTAGCCGTCTTTCACGATGTGACCGAGGCTCGCAATTTTGATCAGATGCGCTCCGAATTTGTGGGCAATGTTTCTCACGAACTGCGCACTCCGCTAACGTCAATTAAAGGATTCGTCGAAACTCTACTGGATGGGGCTCTGGCCAATACCGACACCTGCCGGCGTTTTCTAAGCATTATCGACACGGAAACAGAAAGGCTGAACCGGCTTATCGAGGATCTCTTGACCCTGTCGTCAATCGAATCCAAAGAACGGATAGTAAAGCCGGTTCCTGTTTCGCTGGTGCGAGTCCTCCGCAACGTTACCAACATTATGAGTCCCCAGATCAGTGAAAAGCGCCTGCATGTTGAGTTTATCTACACCGACGGCCTGGAGCCGGTTATGGGTGATGAAGATTTAATCGGTCAGGTATTTATAAATCTTTTGGATAACGCCATCAAGTACTCCCCGCGGGGAGGGAAGATTATCATCCGCAGCCGCAGGCGAGAACACCGGGTGGTTACCACCATAAACGATACCGGCATGGGCATACCCAGGGAAAGTATATCAAGGATTTTCGAACGCTTTTACCGGGTGGACAAGGCCCGTTCCCGGCGTCAGGGCGGTACCGGCCTGGGCCTGGCCATCGTCAAGCACATTGTTGAATCGCACGGGGGCGAAGTGTTTGTGGACAGTGAAATAGGTAAGGGAGCAACCTTTGGGGTAAGCTTCCTGGTGGTCTAAATCCCCACCGAACTGGAAAAGGGGTGAACGCTTGTCAGTGCGGATGGAGAGAGCCAAAAAACGCCAAAAACAAATCGGGACCATTCGCCTGACCTTGTTTCTCCTGGTCCTGATTTTACTGGCCGCTTTCGGTTATGACCTGGAGCAAAAGGCATTTAGGAATTTTAAGGAAAAGCGTATGCAGATTGTGGCCGTTGTCCAGGGAAATCTGGTGGACAGCTTTGACGGTAGAGCCCTGGTCATAAACCAGGAGTATCTGGTGCAAGCTCCGAAACAAGGACGCTTTGAAAACCAGGTGCAAGAGAATGCCAAGGTTCGTAAAGGCCAAACGCTGGGCTGTCTTATTGATAAAGAGCAAAAGCTTCTTTTGACAGCACCCGGCACCGGAATATACTCAGCCCAAATTGATGGGCTGGAGCAGGTCCTCAAGGATCCAGTTTTAAATGCAGTGGGCCCGGAGGCTTTTTCCTTTCAACCTCGGACCGTCAATGCCGGCACGACAATAAGAGCGGGAGAGCCGGTCTGCAAGGTTATTGACAATCTGCAACCCAATATTTTAATCGTCAGGATTGCGGGGGAGAGTTTTTACCTGCCTGACCTAAAGGCGGGAAGCCGGGTTAACCTGTGGCTTAAGGGACAGAAAGTGGGCCCTGCTCTGGTAAAGGAAATGCGCCTGGATAAACCGGTTCTCTTAAAATTGGAAATGGATGACTTCAGCGAAGCCCTGATCGGTCAACGCTATTATGATGTGACTTTGACTCAGGATTCAGGCAGCGGGCTGTTGATACCGATCGGTGCTCTCCTGGGGGATGATGCCAATAGAAGCATATACAGCTATAAAGACGGGAAAATATATGCTAAGAAGGTACAGGTGGTGAAGATCAAGGAACAGCAGGCTCTGGTCACGGGAGTGGAACTAAATGAGATGGTAGTGGGCGACCCGTCAGTGGTTGAATCTGAAGATATTGTTTGGTAGTACCGGTTGGGGGAGGATTTTGATGAAGGAAAAGATGCTTTCGGTAAGGGAGAGGATAGCACGGGCGGCAGCCAAAAGCGGGCGCCCGGTTGATGAAATAACCCTGGTAGCGGTGAGCAAGACAGTTGGAGAAGCTGAAATACGGCAGGCTGCCTTAATGGGGATAAGCGATTTCGGGGAAAACCGCACCCGGGATTTGGCTCTCAAGCAGCAGCTTTTTCCTGAACTCAAGTGGCACATGATCGGACGCCTGCAGACCAATAAGGTTAAAGAAATACTGGGGCGTTGCATACTGATCCATTCCCTGGATCGCTGGAATCTGGCTGAGGAAATAGAGCGTCGCGCGAGGATAATGAATATGACTATTGATGTTTTGCTGCAGGTAAACATCGCCGGGGAGGAACAGAAAGCCGGTCTACCTCCTGACGATATGAAAGCCTTTTTGGACTCGGCTGGCCAGCTGAGCTCACTGCGGATTAAGGGTTTGATGACTATAGCCCCAGAGCTTGACAATCAGGAAAAAACCAGACCGATCTTTAGAGAACTTTATCAAATGCAGCAAAAGTTTATAAATCAAAAACGGGTCAATGTTGAGTTAAAATGCCTATCTATGGGGATGTCGCAGGACTTTGAGGTGGCAATAGAAGAAGGGGCCAACCTGGTCCGGATCGGAAGTGCCATATTTAATTAAGCTTTTTTAAAAGAAATTCCGATAATATCTAATGAATAAAAATCTTTCTTTATTGGGAGGCAAACAAATGGGAATCGTTGATAAAGTATGGAACTGGTTGGGCGTTGTCGAAGAGGAAGTCCATGAAGAGACCGTGCCTTTAAGCCCCGGGCCTGAACTCCATCCCCGGCAAGCATCCAATGTGGTTAGCATACACACCAACAAAACCATGAAAGCCGTAGTGAGTGAGCCGGTTAGTTTTGACGAGGTGCAAATCCTGGCTGATCATCTCAAAAACCGTAAACAATTGATATTAAGCTTTGAAAAAACCGCCCCTGATGCCGCCAGACGGATTATTGACTTCCTGTATGGCTCGGTCTATTCCCTGGAGGGTAGCTGCCAGCAGCTGGGCGACCATATCTTTATATTCGCACCCAGCAATATGGAAATATTGAGGGACAGCCGTTCTACCATACGCCGCCACAGTGTGTGGAGCGCCGGGGGTGAAAGGTAGTGGAGCAGGCCCTGGGCATAATCGGCTGTGGTAAAATGGCCTATGCTCTGGTTAAGGGAATTCATAGCAGCCCGGACTTAAAAATGGAAGGACTTCTGGTAAACGATGTGAATCCTTCCCGCACCGCCCTGTTTGCGGCTGAGTTTAAGAGCACTGCCCTGGAGCAGTGGGAGCTGGTCAACCAATCGAAAACTGTAATACTGGCGGTAAAGCCGCAGCAGGTAGCCGATGTCCTGGCCCTGACCCGGGAGGCCTGGACTGAGGACAAACTGCTCATTTCCATTGCGGCCGGCGTCAAAACCGGCACTATAGAAGGACTGCTGGACGTTCCGGCGCCGGTGGTAAGAATCATGCCCAATACTCCGTGTTTGGTGGGCGCCGGAGTCTCCGCCTACTGTCCTGGAAAACATGCCCGGTCCGAAGACCTGGAATTGGTGGGGAAGGTCTTTTCTACCACGGGGCTGGCTATCCCCACGGAAGAAAAAAACATGGACGCGGTTACCGCAGTATCGGGCAGCGGTCCGGCCTATGCCTTTCTCGTAGCTGAGGCTATGATGAACGCCGCGGTGCAGGTCGGTCTGGATATTCATACCGCCCGCCAGCTGGTCTTGAAAACTCTTGCAGGTAGCATTAAAATGTTGGAGGATACCGGTGAGCATCCGGCCATTCTCCGCGAACAGGTTTGCTCTCCGGCTGGAACGACCATTGCCGGGGTAAGGCAACTGGAAGCCAAGGGACTGCGGGCGGCGTTTTTTAACGCCATTGAGGCGGCTTATCTTCGTTCAATAGAATTGGGCAACAAGTAGTTTTTAAGGAGGATTTATTCAAGTGGGTGGATTTACTGTCGGCAGCCTTATACTGACAGCGCTGTGGGTATACAAGTGGCTGGTGGTAATAAGATGCATCCTTTCTTTTTTTCCGCACAACCCCTATCAACCTATCATCAAGTTCATCTATGATGTTACCGAGCCTCTCATGGCTCCCTTTCGGAGGCTGCTGCCCCGTACCAGCGGTATTGACTTTTCCCCTATGCTTCTATTCCTAGCGATTTATTTTCTGGAAAGACTGGTTGCCGCTTATCTGTAATATGGCAAAGAAAAAGGAGAAACAAAAATGTCTGAACCCTATGTGGAGCTTTTAGCACCGGCTGGCAAATGGGATGTTCTGGAAGCCGTAATTGAAGCAGGGGCCGATGCTGCGTATATCGGCGGGAAAAAGTTTAACATGCGCCTTTTGCGGCCCGAGTTCAATTTTTCCGAGCCGGAATTGGTTAAGGCCGTTGAGTTGTTGCACAGTAAAGGGAAGAAACTCTACGTAACCGTCAACAACCTGTACCTGGACCATGAAACCAGCCGTCTCGGAGATTACCTGATCTTCCTGCAAGATATAGGGGCGGATGCTATTATTGTTCAAGACCTGGGATTGGTGGGAATCTACCACCGCCTGGGATTAACCGTGCCCCTGCACGCCAGTGTGCAGATGTGTGTTTCCAGTTCCGCCGGGGCCAAGTTGTTTAAAGAAATGGGCTTTTCCCGCGTGGTCTTTTCCAAGAATCTGAGTCTGGAAGAAATACGGGCTATACATGATTCAGCGGAAATGGGAATTGAGTTTTTTGCCCACGGCGATCTGTGCGTTTCCCACACCGGTCAATGCTACATGAGCAGTTATATGCGGGGTGAAGGGGCCAACCGGGGCCGCTGTCTCAAACCCTGCCGTTGGAAGTACCGGCTGCTTAAAGACGGGGGCAGCGAGTTTATTCATCATTTGGCTTATAAAGACCTCTGTACTATAGAACTGCTTCCCGACCTGGTGGAGGCCGGGGTCAATTCGCTCAAGATTGAAGGCAGGATGCGGGACGCTTCCTACCTGACCCAACTGGTCGGTACCTATCGGAGAGCCCTGGACTCTCTGCTCAAAGGCCGCGACTATCCCGAGCGGCAGGCAGACCGGCAGTCCCTTGAGGAGTGCCGCATCCGTGAATTTACCACCGGAAATCTGGTTCAGACACCCGGCTCGGACGCTATTGACCGGAGCGGGAGCCGAGAACCGGTCTTTATATCCCACGCCTTCCAACTGCCCCGCCTGGAGGACGGTTATAAAAAAGATTCGACCAGTATAAAGCCCATGCGTCAGTTGGTCGATATTACTGTTAAAGTGGGCGATCTGGAGAGCCTGGCCGCAGCCTGCCGGATGGGCGTGGAAAGTATAATAATACCGGGCGAAGAGATGCGTCAAACTGTATTTGCATGGGACGACGACAGGCGCCGGGAAGCCATTGATACAGCCAGGGCGTACGGGATTCGGGTTTTTCTGGAAACTCCTCGGATAGTAACCGAAAAGGATCTGCCCGGAGTCCGCCAAACCTTGCATAACTGGCGTGATAAAGTTGACGGTGTGGCCGTCAACGACTGGGGAACCCTGTGGGGAGCCCGGCAAGCCGGATTTACCGTTCGTGGAAGTCATGGACTTAACCTGTTTAACCGCGAGGCGCTGTCTTTTATAACCAGCCTGGGATTGGAAAGGGCAGCTGCTTCATTAGAGCTTGGTGAACAGGACCTGGCTTCCCTGCTAAGTGAAGCAAATGTGGAAATACTGGTTCAGGGCCCCTTATGCGGCATGATAAGCGATTATTGTCCGGCCTGCTACCGCGGGGAGTCTGATGAACAAGAATGCCTGAGCAGATGCCTGGAACCAGGGTATACCCTCAAGGACCCTTTGGGGCAGAGGTACACTCTGCGCAGTGATAAAAACTGCCGAACTTATGTGTATTACCCGTATCAACTGACCAGACTGCCGGAGCTTCCGGAGTTGATCGAATCAGGTCTGAGGCATATTCGCATCGATGGACAGTTTTATGCGCAACAGGTTTTTAAGGAAATTATTGAACTGTATCAACAGGCCCTGTCCGATTTACAGCAAGGAGTCTGGCGTGGAGACGACTACACCAGGCGGCTGCAAATTCTTTGTCCAGAAGGGCTCACCATCGCTCCCAACCAGGTGCACTTGTAGATAGCAAGTTCCCTCTCGTGCAGCGGTTTGGTGCTACAGCCGGTAGTCTCTAAATTATAAGGAGGGGAAAAATGCTAACCGCTATTGAAATTCGCAGCCAGCAATTCAACAAATCGCTTCGGGGATACAATGAAGAAGAAGTAAAACAATATCTCAACCGACTGGCTCAGGATTATGAGGGACTTTATGCCGACAATGCCCAGCTGCGCGAAACGGTGCAGAAATTAGAGCACGATCTCAACAAATACCGGCGCATGGAAGACACCATGAATAACAGCCTGATTCTGGCCCAGCAGACCGCCGAAGAATTAAAGAGCAATTCCCGCAAAGAAGCGGCCTTGATGCTGGAGGAAGCCAAACGTAAAATATCCGATATAATGGTAGTTTATCAGGAGGTAATCAAACGCCTCAATATTTTCAATGCCGAATTGAAAGGGCAAATAAGCGCTCATCTGGAGCTTTTGGAGAAAAACTTCGTCAAGGTGGAAGAGATGTCTGGATTCTTCTATGATGCCGATGTCAAGATCGCCATGGAACGGTTGGAAAGCATAAAGGTGGAGGAACTGTAATGCACCCCTTCCTCAAAGAACTGGACGGCAAGGTGCATATTGAAATCAAGGTACAACCGCGCTCTTCCCGCAACCAAATACTGGGAGAACAGGATGGGGCTCTACGCGTAAAGCTTACCGCTCCACCGGTTGACGGCGAGGCCAACCAGGCTTTGCTTGCGTTCCTGGCCGGGCAATTAAAGATCCCCCGTAAAAACCTGCGCATAATTCGGGGTGAAAGCTCCCGCCAGAAGCTCCTGGAAGTGACCGGTCTTTCGGGAAGCGACCTTGTAAAACGCCTGGGACTGCCGTAGTCCTAAAGCTGCATACTCTTGAACTCCATTATATCTGGGCCCGTTTAAATTTTCCTACCGCTTACTGCACGTAAGACCTTTCCCTTTTTTGTACCCATGGCATAAAACAATTAGAGCCTCCGTATAATGCTTATGCATTCAAGCCGCTTCTTTTGTCCTTGGGACAGAAATGATACCGGGTTTATACGTTGGCTTCAACCAGGTTCTTTTCCCGGCGGGTTAAAATGGATATGATCATAGATAGGACAATCAAGCCTCCGCCGGCCCAGGCCTGACGGGTCAGGTGTTCTCCAGCCCAGGCCCAGGCGGCTAATGCCGCAAAGAGCGGCTCGGTGGTTAGGACGATGGCAAAACGGGTAGAGGTGCTGTATTTCTGCATGATGTTCTGCACCCAAAAGGCCAGGGCGGTGGCAAAAATCGAAGTTATCAATAGTGCGCCTATGGCTTGGTGACTCAATTGCCGGGGCCAGGATTCTACCACCGACCCCACCGCCAGGGAGAAAACTCCGACCAGGAGAATTTGTATGGCCGTAATTGCCACGGCGTTGTGTTTGTGGGAGTAGAGATCGACAAAGACTATATGCAGGGCAAAACCAAAAGCCCCAACCAACACCAGAAGATCACCCCGGGCCAGTGTAAAGGGCGGCTGTTGAAAGAACAAGAGGTAAAGACCTGCGACAGCGGTTACTACCGTGACAATAGTTCGAAAGGAAGGCCAGCGGCGGCCTATAAGGCTGCATATGATGGGGACAATTACTACGCTTACCCCGGTGATAAAACCCGCGTTGGAAGCCGAAGTATATTTCAACCCGATAGTCTGAAAAGCGTAGCCCAGCAGCAGGAAGAACCCCAGCAGAAAACCTGACGACCAGGTGGAAGCCTTGAAAAAGCGGAGGCTTCCCGGAGACAAAAGAATTAAAGCGGCAAAAGCAATTACAAAGCGCAGGCCAATGAAAATAAAAGGGCCTATCTCGCTCAGAACGTTTTTGACAACTACAAAGGTGGTGCCCCAGATAAGAGACACCATCAACATACTCATTTCCGCCTGAGCCCGTTTGCCCCAATTTATCATGTTAAACCCCGATGTAATTGCTTCCATCACAATACTTCCCGGCTTAGTGGTCTGTAACACCTAAAAATTTGGTTCCCACCGGCCAAATTTCCGCAGGGCTGCGTTGTCGTCAATCGTAATACGTCCAGTATTACTCATTCCGCCGCCTTCCCCTGCGAAAATTTTTCTCGGCGGATAACCTAAATCTTTAGGTGTTACAGACCACTAGATGTGCTTCTTATAGCTTGCCCTGAAAACCGGGTAAATAGTTTCAATTATTTCATTGTCAAACCTGGGAGGATGTAATGACCAAACGAGATCAGGCTTTGCGCATAATTAAAGAGCTTAAAAGGGAATATCCCAACGCCGGCACTTTGTTGAAGTTCAATAATCCTTTTGAACTCACCGTTGCTGTTGCCCTGTCGGCCCAGACTACTGACGACCGGGTGAACCAGGTTAGCGGGCCGCTGTTTGCCCGGTTTCCGAACCCTGAATCCATGGCCGCGGCGGATCTGGAGGTGCTTGAGAAAATTATTCGGCCGGTAGGCCTCTATCGCAACAAGGCAAAGCATATAAAAGCCCTGGCGCAGGCCCTATTAGAACGATATGCTGGACAGGTTCCTGACAGCCTGGAGGAGCTGCTGGGCCTTCCGGGGTTGGGCAGGAAAAGCGCCAATGTAATACTGGCGGTTGCTTTCGGAAAACCGGGGCTGGGGGTTGATACCCATGTGCAACGGGTAGCCCGGCGGCTGGGCCTGGCAAACTCCGATAAACCGGCTCAGACTGAACTGGAACTAAAAGAACTGCTACCGCAGAACCAGTGGGGGCCGGCCCACCATCTCCTGATCTTCCATGGACGCAAGGTTTGCAAGGCGCGACGGCCGGAATGTCAATCCTGCAGAATCCAGCCTATCTGTGAACAAAACCTGGAGAAGTAAGTCCGGCTTCAGGGGTGAGAACCATTAGACTATATAGATAATCATCTAATATGAGATCTTCAGTACGCTGAAGGTCTTTTTATTGACCTGAGTTTTAAAAATGAATAGCGCTGGTGCGCGATTAATTATCCACATTCGCTATTAAAGCCGAAATCTTATATTTCATGTCGCAAAGTGCGCATTTCATGTCGCAAAAGCGACTGTTCAGGTACAAGGCGAGGATTGAGGTTAAAAATGCAATAAAATGAAATAAAAGCTATCGGCGATATATTGCCAACCCTTTCGTAAATTACTCTTCAAATGTTAAATCCGGGCAAAACGGTAAATATATGCCGGGCAGTTGACAAAATATGTCAGCCGCCGCCCGTTAAGGCATTAAATCCTGAAGTTATTTACTCTTGGTAGGCTGAGTCGGTGCAGGAGGTGGCGATTTTTGTGAACCGGAGAAGCATTAATAGCGAAACGGGTGCAGGTAGATTTAGAAACGACTTGAGCCTGGTAATGTCCGAGGAATTGTTTTTTAAAGCTTTCAGCTATCTGCCCAACGTGATGACCCTCAGTACCCTGGAAGGGATGTTTATAGAGACGAATGCCGCTTTTACTGAGACTTTGGGATACACTCGAGAAGAAGCGATAGGAAGCAATGCACTGGATATTGTCTGGATAGATCCCGGGGAGCGAGCCAGGTTTTTGGACGTTTTAAATAACGAGGGAAGCATCTATAAAATGGAGGCCCACTTCTGGCATAAAGAAGGCCATGAAGTCATCGCCCTGATTTCCTCGGTCAAGGTAATGATTGGCGGAAGTGAATACATACTGAGCTCCATTGTAGACATTACCGATCGCATTGATGCCCAGGAGGCCCTGAATCGGTACAGATTCTTGTTTGACGAGGTTCAGGACAGCATTATTTTAATCAATATGAAAAGCGGGCGAATCGTTGATGCCAATAACACGGCTTTAAGGACATACGGATACACCCGTGATGAAATGCTGAAACTCAACTTTAGCCTGCTGCATGGCATAGATAAAAACAGAAAGAAGCATAATGCCCGGAAAAACTTGAAAGGCTTCCTGTTTGAGAGTCTTCATCGCCGCAAGGACGGAAGTCCTTTTTATGTAGAGATAAGCTCCAGTACAACGACCGTAAAGAAACATAAATACCTGTTATGGGTTATCAGAGATATTTCAGAACGCAAACAGGCTGAAGCCTTGAGGTGCAAGGATGCCGAAGAAATTATAAAACATCTGGAAGAGCTGGAGTACATAAGCGAACATGACCCTTTAACCGGGCTAAACAACCGGACTTATTTTGAAAAAGTCCTAAACAATCAGGGAGCCAGCCGCATTAACGGAATACTGATGTGTGATATTGATGGGCTCAAGCTGGTAAACGACTCCATAGGCTACCAGGCTGGAGACGCTCTGCTTATTGCCGCCACTGGTGTGCTGAAAAAATGCTCCGGGGCTAATGATATACTGGCCCGGGTAGGAGGCGATGAATTTGCCGTTCTCCTGTCTGACACAGATATGGGCCTACTCAATAAAAGAGCCCGCCAGATTCAGCAAGAGGTTGAGGCTTACAACACCCGGGATCCGCTGATCCCGCTCAGCATTACCGTGGGGGTGGCTTTCAAAGAAGACCGAACGATCAGTATTTTTGAGCTGATTAAAACAGCTGACAACAACATGTATCGCCAGAAACTGCTCAGCAGCCAGAGCGCCCGCAGCGCAATCGTCAAAATTCTGATGAAAACCCTGGAGGCGAGGGATTTTGGAACCGAGAATCACGCCGTTCGCCTGGTCAAGCTTATGCGCATCTTCGCCCATAAGGCAGGCTTTCCGATCTGGAGGATGGAAGACCTGATGCTCTTTTCGCAGTTCCACGATATCGGGAAAGTGGGGGTCCCGGATCGTATTTTGTATAAACCCGGCAGTCTGAATCAAGAAGAAAAATTCGAGATGCAGAAACACTGTGAAATAGGCTACCGCATCGCTCAGGCGTCTCCCGACCTGGCACCTATTGCGGAGCTTATTTTACGGCACCATGAATGGTGGAATGGGCAGGGTTACCCCCTGGGACTGCAGGAAAGTGAAATACCCATAGAGTGCCGGATGCTATCCATAGTCGACGCTTACGACGCCATGACCTGCGACCGTCCCTATAGAAAAGCTATGTCCCATGAATCAGCCGTGGAGGAACTTATGGCCTGCCGAGGATCGCAGTTTGACCCGGAATTGGTCAGAGTGTTTTTGGAGTGTATTTCCGGCCTGGATGACTGAGCCGGGAAAAACCTTGGCAGTGCAGTTAAGGTAGGAGGCATAACCGGTCCGGCAACTCAAAAATGACGGCCTGTTTCCTCCGGAATTTGGATATAATCAGGGGTAGGGAGCGCCAACGATAGATTTATGGTATGTGGTTGGCAATAAGCTTTCTTGGATTAAGGGGGATGCATGGTGGAAATAACCAGGATAAAAGAGGATGGCGTAGAAATGGCGGTTGTAAACGGCAGCGAGACGCTCATAAGCGATACTCAGTCAGCCCTGGATTTGATGGCAACAGTAAGATATGAAACGGGTTGTCACAGGGTGATCTTGAATAAAGAGGCTATTTGTGAGGAGTTTTTCGATTTAAAAACGCGAATAGCCGGCGAGATTTTACAAAAGTTTATCAACTACCAAATGAAACTGGCTATTGTCGGGGACTTTTCCGGATATTCCAGCAGGAGTCTTAGGGACTTTATCTATGAAAGCAACCAGGGAAAGGATATATTCTTTGTATCCAGTGAGCAACAGGCGATTGAGAAGTTAAGCAGAGTATGATATATCTGCAAAGCTGCTTCAAAATAAGCCCGCCTATATGAAGCCTGCCAGGTTAATTCCTGATACGCTTTTATTGGCGGCGAATCGTCCTGGTATTTTTACGTCTAAATGGCCTGGAAGCAGGCTACCGGGAGAAACGATCGCGTAATTAAGCTTAATGGCGGCAGTTGTTTTATGTTTTCGCTGTTCTATCCCCATATCGAGAAAAGGCTTCCCGCCTGATGTAAACTTGTTTTCATCGGATCCATGTGCTAAAATATACTGTAATTTTTTATATGAAAACAATGATCGGGACAGTAGGCAGGGGGTTTTACAGCTTTAGCGAAACCGGGACGGTGGGAGCCGGTGCTTGATCCCAGACTGAAGATCACCCGGGAGTATTCTTCCTGAAGCCTGATAAGTAAGTAAGGAAGGACGCGCCTCGCGTTAAAGAGGTATCGAGTGGCACTTGCTTAAATGCGGGTGCAAGGTGGGTGGTACCGCGGAAGCATGGCCTTTCGTCCCTGAGGATGAAAGGCTTCTTAATTTTATAAGGCAGCCTTAATACCAAAGACCAAATTATATAAACGAGGTGAGGATATAATGGCAAAGGGCAAATATGACGGAACCTTAAACCTGCCGCAGACGGAGTTCCCCATGCGCGCCAATCTGGCTAAGAGGGAACCTGATATTTTAAAATTTTGGGAAAAGATGGACCTTTATCATAAGGTACAGGAACACAATCAAGGCAGACCCAAGTTTATTCTTCATGACGGACCTCCGTATGCCAACGGCGATATCCACATGGGGCACACTCTTAACAAGGTGCTGAAAGATATTATAGTGAAGTACAAATCCATGGCTGGATTCGATTCTCCCTACGTACCCGGATGGGACACCCATGGACTGCCCATTGAACAGCAGGCTATCAAGGCCCTGGGGTTGGACCGCCACCGCACCGACGTGGTTGAATTTCGCAAACACTGCCAGCAGTATGCATTGAAATACGTTGATATCCAACGCGAAGAGTTCAAGCGCCTTGGGGTCAGGGGTGATTGGGAGAATCCTTACCTTACCCTTAACCCGGTTTTTGAATCAATTCAGGTTAAAGTCTTCGGAGAAATGGCCAACAAGGGCTACATATACAAAGGCCTCAAGCCGGTTTACTGGTGCGGCGATTGTGAAACCGCCCTGGCCGAGGCGGAAGTTGAATACGGCGACAAAACTTCGCCTTCAATTTATGTCAAGTTTCCGGTTAAAAACGGCCGGGGCGTCCTTCCCCATGACGCCTTTGTGGTCATCTGGACCACTACTCCCTGGACCCTGCCAGCCAATACCGGTATTTCACTACACCCGGAATTTGAATATGTTCTGGTTGAAGCAGCGGGTGAAAAGTATCTGCTGGCCAAGGGCCTTCTAGAGCAGGTAGCGACCGAACTGGGATGGGATTCATATTCGATCGTGGCCGAGTATAAAGGGGAGGACTTGGAGAGAGTAGTTTGCGCTCATCCCTTTTTTGAACGGGATTCTCTAGTAATTCTGGGAGAGCACGTCACCCTGGATGCCGGTACCGGAGCAGTTCATACCGCTCCCGGACATGGCGAGGAAGACTTCTATGTGGGAAAGATTTACGGTCTGGAGGTCATTTCCCCGGTTGATGATCAGGGCTGTTTTACCGAAGAAGCCGGGCAGTTCAAAGGCTTGTACGTGCATAAAGCCAACCAGGCGGTAATAGAAGAATTGCAGAAACGCTCCATGCTGTTAAAGGTTTCGACTATAGAGCATCAATATCCCCACTGTTGGCGTTGTAAGAATCCCATTATCTACCGGGCTACCGAACAGTGGTTTGCCAGTATTGACGGCTTCCGCCAGATGGCTCTAAAAGCGATCGATGATGTCAGGTGGATCCCGACCTGGGGAAGGGAACGCATCTACAACATGGTGCGCGACCGGGGTGATTGGTGTATTTCCCGCCAGCGCACCTGGGGAGTTCCGATTCCCATCTTTTATTGTAATAACTGCGGCGAGGCGGTAATCACACCGCAGACTATTGAAAGAATAAGCCAGCTCTTTGCCGAGCACGGTTCTGATATCTGGTTCAAGGAGGAGGCCGGGAAGCTTCTGCCGGAAGGCTTTAAATGTTCCTCCTGCAACTCCCAGGACTTCAAAAAGGAAACCGATATTATGGATGTTTGGTTTGACTCAGGGTCCAGCCATATGGCGGTTCTTGAAACGTACCCGGATTTACGGTGGCCGGCTGACATGTATTTGGAAGGCAGCGACCAGCACCGGGGATGGTTTAATTCGTCCCTTTCCACGGCCGTTGCTGTACGCGGCGTTGCTCCTTACCGGCAAGTCTTGACGCACGGGTTTTTAGTTGATGAGCAGGGGCGTAAAATGTCCAAGTCAGAGGGCAATGTTATTGATCCTCTGATAATGATAAAAGAAATGGGTGCGGACATCCTGCGTCTGTGGGTGTCTTCTGCGGATTACCGCAACGATGTATCGGTTTCCAATAACATTATTCGCCAGTGTGCAGAAGCCTATCGCAAAATACGCAATACCTGCCGGTTCATCATAAGCAACCTTTATGATTTCGACCCTGATACCAACCAAGTGGACTACGCCGACATGGAGGATCTGGATCGTTGGGCGTTGCTGAAACTCGACAAATTGGTGCGCCGGGTTACGGCGGCCTATGAGGACTACGAGTTTCACGTTGTTTTCCATTCCATTCACAATTTCTGTACGGTTGATATGAGCAATATCTATCTTGATATTCTTAAGGATAAACTCTATTGTTCTCTACCCGAATCGCGGGAGAGAAGGGCGACTCAGACTGTGTTCCACAAAATTATCAATGCCCTGGTGGTAATGCTCACGCCCATATTGGCCTTTACCACCGAGGAGATCTGGACGCACCTGCGCCGGCCTGGCCAGGTGGAAAGCGTTCAGATGTTGGATTGGCCAGCAGCCAACGACGCCTATCAGGATGAAGCCCTGGAAAAACGGATGGACCGTCTGCTGCAGGCCCGGGAAGTAGTGACCAAAGCACTGGAGGAAGCACGGGTCCGCAAGATTATTGGCCATTCCCTCGGCGCCAGGGTTACTTTATATGCTGATTCCGGCTGGAACGGGATATTGCCTGAAGCGGAAGAACTGGCCAGAATGTTTATAGTCTCCCGGGTTGAGGTTGAGACTTCCGATCAGAAGCCGGCCAGCGCTCTGGCCCTGGAAGAAGTTCCGGGTCTGTGGGTGGCGGTTCAAGCGGCCGAAGGCGGCAAATGCGAGCGCTGCTGGGTAATAGAAACTACGGTGGGTAGTGACGAACAGCATCCCTGCCTCTGCCAGCGCTGTGCCGGGGTGGTAAAAGAACTGCCGGCTCAACAATAAAAGGTAGGAGGGGTGTTCATGGAGGAAGGCACGCGTTTAATCATAACCGTGGTCGGATACGACCGGGTGGGTATAATTGCTGGAATAGCCAATATCCTGGCTGATGCCAACGTGAATATACTCGATATCAGCCAGACTATCCTGCAGGGGTTTTTCACCATGGCCACGGTGGTCGACGCCAGCGCATCGAAAGTAGAGCTGCTCGAATTGACCCGGCGCTTGAAAGAAAAGGGCCGGGAGCTGGGTCTGGAAGTTAACGTCCAGCATGAGGATATTTTTAAATTTATGCACCGGATTTAGACGGGACGCCGGGAACAGGCTTCAAGCCGGCTGGCGGCGCGCCGTACAGACTACCACCGATATGCAGGAGGGCCCGACCGATCGGCTGGGCTTTCCCTTTTAATCGGCGGCTGGGGAGGATTTTTACCAGGAGGGGTTAAACATGCCGTTTAACATTAATAAGGAAGAAATACTTGAAACGGTGCGTATGGTGCAGGCCGAAAACCTTGACATCCGGACGATAACCATGGGCATAAACATTCAGGATTGCCGGGGAGTAAGCCCCGAGGACACCGCCCGCCGGATCTATGAGAAGATCTGCCGGCAGGCCTGCCGCCTGGTGGCTACCGGCGAGGCTATCGAACGGGAGTATGGAATTCCTATTATAAACAAGCGGATATCGGTGACCCCGATAGCCATGGTGGCTGATGGATTAAACCGGGAAGCCATGGTGGGGATCGGTGTGAGCCTGGATAAGGCCGCAGCAGAAGTCGGAGTGAATTTCCTGGGCGGGTTTTCCGCCCTGGTACACAAAGGATTCACCCGGGGAGATGAGGCCCTTTTGGAAGCGATCCCTGAAACCCTGGCCCGCACCCGGAGGGTTTGTTCATCGGTCAATGTAGGTACGACGAAATCGGGTATTAACATGGACGCAGTTTTTCTGCTGGGAGAGATCATCAAAGAAACGGCTGGACTGACCAGAGAGGAAGACGGGATAGGCTGTGCTAAACTGGTGGTCTTTTGCAACGCGGCCGAGGATAATCCCTTTATGGCCGGGGCTTTTCATGGACCGGGGGAACCGGAAGCTACCCTCAACATCGGCATATCGGGGCCGGGAGTAGTTCTAAACGCGGTACGCAAGTATCCTGAAGCTGATTTTGGCGAACTGGCCAATATCATTAAAAACACGGCCTTTAAAATAACCCGCATGGGGGAATTGGTAGGCCGGGTCGCTTCCCGCCGGCTGGGAGTCCCCTTTGGCATCGTCGACCTTTCCCTGGCTCCGACTCCGGCCATAGGGGACAGCGTGGCCGATATATTACAGTCCATGGGTTTGGAACAGGTCGGCGCCCACGGCAGCACCGCCGCCCTGGCCATGTTAAACGATGCGGTTAAAAAAGGCGGAGCCATGGCGTCCTCCTACGTGGGAGGCCTTTCCGGTGCCTTTATTCCGGTAAGCGAAGATGCGGGGATGATAGAAGCTGTGGTTAACGGTTCCTTAAGTATTGAAAAATTAGAGGCTATGACCTGTGTATGCTCGGTAGGGCTGGACATGATAGCCATTCCCGGGGACACTCCGGCCTATACCATATCGGCGATTATAGCCGACGAAGCGGCCATTGGCATGATAAACCGCAAGACTACGGCGGTACGGGTTATTCCCGCTCCTGGCAAAAACGAAGGGGATTGGGTTGAGTATGGCGGTCTGCTGGGCCGGGCTCCGGTTATGCGGGTCAGCCATCTTTCGTCGGCCGGATTCATCAATCGCAAGGGAAGGATTCCGGCGCCTATCCACTCTTTGAATAACTAGTACAACATTCGGTATATTGTGTTCATAAGTTGGAGCAGATTTTTTTGAAGTACAAGGCGGGCAGCTCCTTGCCGTCCTGGCACCGCTGCATTAGCCCGTCCATGGGCGTCAAGGAATGAGTAATACTGGACGTATTGCGATTGACGACAACGCAGTAATTCGGAAAAAGCTGCCCAAATTATGGGCGCAAATATACCGAATGCTGTACTAGATAGCTATTTGTATATTCACCTGAATCGGCCCGGCTACTTAAAAGGGATGCGACCTGCAGTTTGAACCAAAGGTCCGTCCTTTTTTTATTTAGGTATGGACGATTGAGCGGCTGGAATAATAATAGCAATGGAGGGAATGCTAGTGGAAAACCGGGATTCAGGCAAAGATGAAGCCAGGGATTGGGGGCTTATTAAAACAAGGCTGGATGAAGTCGCCCGTAGCCTTGAGAAGACGGGCATAGCCGAATATATGGAAATGCTGCAAAGGCCCCGGAGGCTTCTCTGGCTAAATTTTTGGATCGGATTGGCCCGGGGTTTTGGTATGGCCATTGGTTTTACCCTTCTGGCCGCCTTAGTGCTGTATTTGTTAAGGCATATTATTGCCCTCAATATTCCCCATATAGGCAAGTTTGTAGCGGATATCGTGGAGATTGTACAGAATGAACTGCGCCTGTAAAAGCCGGGGCAGTATTTAAAGGATTAAATGTGAGGTGTTAGGGTTGGACAGTTGGCAAAGACTGCTGGCTCGTAAAAGCGAGATTGAAGACATGATCAGACACAAGCAGGATGCTCTGTATTCCTACCAGCATTTAGCGAATGCGGAGCTTTCCATGTATGATGAGCATCCCGCCGATCTGGCCTCCGAAGTATATGAGCGGGAAAAGGAACAGGGGTTGCTGGAGATGCTGGAGTATGAGCTGGAAAAGGTGAACCAGTCCTTGGAAAGACATCAGGAAGGCCGGTATGGAATATGCCAGATCTGCGGCCAGGCTATTGAAGCTGCCCGCCTGGAAGCACTGGTCAACACCGATCTGTGTGCAAACTGCGCCAAAACCCACCAGCTGTCTTTCCACCGTCCGGTTGAAGAAGAGGCATTGATTGAGAGCGGGTTGGGAGTTCCGGCAGAACGGACCGATATTTCCGGACACGAATTTTACGATCACTAAAAGGCTGAAAAGTGCGGTTATTTTTCCAAGAAAGATCAGTCCTACCCGGGAAGGAATGGCTAAACTTGCCAAAGAGCGGCTTTAAGATTATCATTAGACATGAATTAAAGCAAAGGGGGCACACCTCGTTTGAGGATTGGACTATTCTCTGACAGTTATAAACCCTATCAAAGCGGAGTGGTTACCTCTATCAGCACTTTAAAAGAAGAATTAAACCGCTATGGACACGAAGTCTATATTTTCGCTCCATCCTATCCCAACTATGAGGACGAGGAAGCCGATGTGCACCGCTATTTTTCCGTTCCTTCTCCCACTAATCCCGATTTTGCCCTGGCTATACCCGGATTATCAGGAATGAGCGGCGTGATAAAGAAACTGAACCTCGATCTCATCCATGTCCATTCCCCGTTTACCATGGGATGGGTGGGTAAGCTCTATGCCAACAAACATAAAATTCCCCTGGTGTTCACCTACCACACCCTGTATGAAAGCTACGCCCACTATGTCCCGGTAGCGCAGGATCTGGCCCGGGAAATGGCTTCAAAATTCAGCACTATGTTCTGCAATCATTGCGACCATATTGTGGTGCCCTCCCCGGAGATCAAAGATGTTCTGCTGGCCGGTGAGGTGCTGTCGCCCATATCCGTCATCCCTACCGGGGTTCCCCTGGAGAAGTTTGCCGGCGGCGATCCCGAATGGCTGCGCGAACAGTACAATATAGCTCCTGATAAAAAGATTCTGCTCTTTGTTGGCCGTCTGACCAAGGAAAAAAATCTTGAGTTTTTAATCCGGGCCTTCCAGGACATCCATCATAAGATGCCCAACACGGTCCTGGTACTTACCGCCCGCGGTCCTCTGGAGCAAACCCTGAAAGAATTGTCCGAGGAATTGGGAGTGAGGGAGGACGTCATCTTTACCGGAGCCCTTCCCTTTGAGACCTTGGTTCACGCCTACCATTCAGCTGACCTATTCGTTTTTTCTTCCATGACCGAGACCCAGGGGCTGGTCCTGTTGGAGGCCATGGCCTGCGGCCTGCCGGTAGTTGCCGTAAAGGCTTCGGGGGTACAGGATATGGTGGATCATGATGTTGACGGCCTATTGACTGAATGCCGGGTGGATCAATTCAGTGAAGCGGTGTGTAGGGTCCTGGGTAGTCGGGATACCTATGCAAAACTGCAGGCCAATGCCTATAAGAAAGCGGATAAACTGTCTTCGACCAATATGGTCAAACGCCTGGAGGAGCTTTATCTGGAGCTGAGTCCCCGCCAGCAGCGCCGCAGGAAGGCCAATGGAGACGATGTCTGGAGCGCCTTCTAACACATCAACTGTAACTGTTACGGTGCTTCTTGTTTCACTCTGCTAGTTTACATCTTCCAGTTTACATATATGACGGGGCGGGCAGCCGACGGGGGAGAATCAGTTTTACATGAATAAATTGCGTTTGATGATAGCCATATGGGCCGGTAAGCTAGTCATTATCTTAAGCCGGCTGCTGGGCAACCAGGGTTCCGCTTATCCCGGTTACCTGGCCCGCCGCATCTATCCCGATGTTTTAAGGGTTTTAAGCAGCCGGGTTGAACGGGGAACCGTAATCATAACTGGCACCAACGGAAAAACCACCACCAGCAATCTCCTGGCCAGCGCCATCCGCGAAGCGGGATTCCGGCTGGTTCACAACCAGGCCGGCGCCAATATGCTGGCCGGGATTACCACCGCTTTCATCAATGCGGCAGACCTTTCAGGTAAAAATTCATTCGATTACGCCTTGCTGGAAACCGACGAGGCCAATGTGCCGCTCCTTTTAGATGAAATAAAGGCCGATTACCTATTGGTGACCAATTTTTTTCGCGATCAATTGGACCGTTACGGGGAACTGGACACCATGATCGGGTTGATCCGGGAGGCCGCTTTGAAGCACCGCCTGGAGCTGGTTTTAAACGCCGACGACCCCTTGAGTAAGGCCTTCCAGGATAAGGCTCTCATCCTGCACTTCTTTTCTTTTGCACCCACCATTTACGACAGCCTTCGGAGCCAGGAGAGCCGGGAAGGACGCTATTGCCTGGTCTGCGGCCAGGAGCTTATCTATCATCGCTTCCATTACGCCCAACTGGGTAAGTACACCTGCCCGGGCTGCGGGCAGGTCAATCCGCCCGCCGAATACCTGGGAGAAAGGCTGCGGATGGAGCCTCTGGTGGAGTTTGAGGTCGGTTCAGCGATCATTCGCAGCCAGTACCAGGGCTTTTTTAATGCCTACAATCTTCTGGCCGCCTTTGCCATGAGCAAGACCCTGGGCATTGGGGAGCCCGTAATAGAAAAGGCGTTTGCCGCTTTTCGCCCCCAGGCCGGACGTATGGAGTATTTTGAGATCCAGGGCAAACCCTGCTGGTTGGTTTTAGTCAAGAATCCCACCGGGGTCAACCAGAGTTTAAGCGCCGTGCTTAACGGGAGGGGCTCCAAGAATTTGTTCTTTGCCCTGAACGATAACGCCCAGGACGGGCGGGATGTGTCCTGGATATGGGACGCTGATTTTGAGTTGCTGGAGCCGGGCGATAATGATATTGTCAGTATGGTATGCTCCGGTCAGCGCAGCGGGGACATTGCAGTGCGGGTAAAGTACGCCGGGCTGAAAGCGGACAAGATCAAGATCATCCCCGACTTGGCAAAGGGAATCAAATCCACCCTGGAGGGAAAAGGACAGTTGTACTACATCCTCTGCACCTATACCGCCTTGTTTGCAGCCCGTAAAATAATGGTGGACTTGCAGCATAAAAGTATCGAAAAGAAGGAAAAGCCGGCCCGGGCGGCGGGAAGTTAATCCATTAGGGTCTTAGCGCGCAAAAATAAAGGAGGAGAATTGTGGCCCTATTTAAATTGGCTCACCTTTATCCTGATTTAATGAACCTGTACGGCGACCGGGGCAATTTGCTCTGTCTGAAAAAGCGCCTGGAATGGCGGGGACACCAGTGTGAAATCATGCCCATTGCACGGGGGGAGTCGCTTTCCTACCCGGATTACGACCTGCTCCTGATGGGAGGCGGCTCTGACCGCGAGCAGGGATTGATGTACCGAGACCTTATCAGTATGGCCGATGGCCTCTGGGATCAGATCGAGCAAGGCTTTCCGGTCTTATGTATCTGCGGGGCCTACCAACTGCTGGGCTCCTACTACCGTTCACTCGACGGGCAGATGCTGAAGGGGTTGGGATTGCTGGGGTTCTATACCCAGAGTGAAAAGGGCCGGCTGATCGGTAACATACTGATTGAAATCGAGATGGGCGGGCAGAAAAAGACCGTGGTTGGCTTTGAAAACCACGGCGGGAGAACCTATATGGAAGACAAGCAGCTAAAGCCCCTGGGGAAGGTTCTTAAAGGTTTTGGGAATAACGGAAAGGACGGCCGGGAAGGAATCTGGCACAAAAACCTGATCGGGACTTATCTCCATGGCCCATTATTGCCCAAGAATCCCGCTTTAGCGGATTATTTTATACGAGCCATGGCCGGCCGCCGGGGTCTTGACATCAGCGAAGCGCTCGACGATCGAATTGAAGATTACGCCCATCATGAGGTGAAAAGAAGGTTGTCTAAATAGAGATTTCCCCCAGAACGTCGACAAAAGCGAATCGCGGCTCCTTGGCGTCCTGCCATCGCCGCACTAGCCCGTCCATAGGCGTCGTCTGCGTTGCTCGCTCTGGGATACTTCGCCAGCCGGGTATTATACCTGGAGGCTTGGGGAAGAATATGGCTAAAACACGTGAAGGAGTGTTTTGCCATCAAACCCGATGCCGTGCTAAACCTCCACTATTTTCCGCAGGAAATGGTGCAGCAGCGCCTGGCCGACACCCTGCAGGCGGGGAATGAGGAAATCGATCAGGTATTGTCTTATCTGCTGCAGAGACCGGGCAAGATGCTGCGCCCCCGGCTGGTTTATCTCTGTGCTTCCTTTTATCCGCATGATGCAACCCTGCTGTGCGACACAGCTGTGGCCATCGAACTTATCCACCTGGCCTCGCTGGTGCATGACGACATAATAGACGGCTCTCAGCTGCGGAGGGGACAGGATAGCCTGAACACCCGTTGGGGTGAAAAGATCAGTGTCTTAACCGGTGATTATCTGTTTGCCAGCGCCTACGATTTGCTGAGCCAAAGCGGCCGACCGGACATCCTGCAAAAAGTAAGTTTCACAATAAAAACCATGTGCGGCGGGGAGATAAGGCAGCTGAATCAGGCTGGCCGATTCAGCCTCAGCCAGGACGAGTATTTTGAAAAATGTTTTGCCAAAACCGCCTGCCTGTTCGGATGTGCATGCAGGGCCGGAGCACTTACCAGTGAAATGCCCGATGACGAGATCTTTGCCCTGGAGCAGTTTGGCCTGTGTGCCGGATACGCCTACCAGATTATTGATGATGTTCTGGACTTTGTGGGGGAGAGCCGGGAACTGGGAAAACCGGTGGGAGGGGATCTGCTAGAGGGCAACGTTACCCTACCGGTTTTGCTGGCCCGGGAAGATCCCGACCATGGTCCACGCATAAACAATTTGTTGCGCGGCGAGTTAAGCAAGGCTGATATTCCCAGGATCATTCGCGTTCTGGAGGAGAGCCAGGCCCTGGAACTCAGCATGCGCTGGGCGGCCGCTTTTTTGCAGCAGGGCCGGGAATTCCTTAATAAGCTGCCGGAATGTCCGGCCCGTCAGGACCTGAACGATTTTTCCCTGTATTTAATAGACGCTTATTACCGGGCCAACCGGATGCAGACCACTGGAAACGCGGAGGTCTGATATGAGCCTGAAAACCCCGCCTGAATATAAACCGGGCCTGGAGCAAACCGGGATTCGCCAGGTAAAGTCCAACCAGGTCCGTCTTCTCGTGTGCTACATCCTTTCTGTTCTGCCCAGAGTAAACCGGCTTCTTGAACAGTGGGCTCTGCTCGCCCGGCAGTGTCCGGAGCCGGAGCTTCGCCTTCAGGCTCTGGCCAGCCTTGAGAATAAGGCCTTTCACTGCCAGGGGGGAGCCGTATTTACAGTCGACGGTTTGCGCTGCAATAAAGATTTGCTGGAATTAATAGCAGCCTATCAGACCCTGTGCGATTACCTGGACAACCTCTGTGACCGGGCGGGGGAGACTGACGGCCGGGCTTTTCGCCAGTTGCATCAGTCCTTAATCGATGCCCTGGACCCGAATAGCCCGCTTTCTGATTACTACCGGCATTTCTCCCTAAAAGCCGACGGCGGATATATTGAAACCCTGGTGGCCTGCTGCCGTAGGCAGGTGAGCCGGCTTCCCTCTTATCATATGGTCCGCGATGATGTTCTTCGTCTAACCGGTTGGTATTGCGAGCTCCAGGTCAGGAAACACCTATCCTGGGATGTAAGGGAAAAAGAGCTTCAGGACTGGATTAAAGGGCTCCTGCCTCAATTTCCGGGATTGCTGTGGAATGAACTGGCGGCGGCCACTGGCTCCACTCTGGCTGTTTTTGCCCTGCTTAAGCTGGCCGTCAGGGAGCACCTGAACCGGGAGCTGGTTGATAAAACCCGGCAGGCCTATTTCCCGTGGATCTGCGCCCTGCATATCCTGCTCGACTATTTTATCGACCAGCAGGAAGACCGCTTGGGGAAGGATCTCAATTTCACCTTTTATTACTCCGGTGAACCGGAGATGATGGACCGGTTAAAGTTATGTGTTCAAGAAGCCCGAAGCTGCGCAGCCGGCTTGACTGACCCCACTTTTGACCTGACCGTCGTGGAAGGACTCCTGGCCATGTATCTCAGTGATTTAAAGGTTGTGCAACAGGATTTAAAAGATCAGGCCCGGGAGTTGATCTTGGAATGTGGAGGCAGCACAGTCAGGGTTACGGCACTGTGCCGATTGGTTCGCAAAATTCTTTAAACTAATTTATCATGCCTTCGCGAAAGCCTATCGCCACTGCGTGGGAACGGTTTATAGCCCCTAGTTTTCTGAGAATGGAGGAACAGTAATCCCGTACCGTAAGCTGATTGATTCCGAGGTCGTCGGCTATCTCGTGGACCGACAAACCGTAGGCCAGTCCTTGCATAACCTGCAATTCACGGGGTGATAAAGTTATCTTTGATTCCGGTTCAACGGAAAGATGGGCAGCAGCTCCATTTCTGAATGATAAGATACCCAATTCGTTGCCAATAATCTGCAACAAGTTAAACAGTATCGAATCATGTCTAATAGCTTTGCGGCACCCTAGGTCGAGAATTAGAAAACCATTGACGTTTTGAGCGGTTATCAATGGCTGAATAATGAGTGATCGGAGTGAAAATATTTGAATGTATCGTTGGGGTATTAATTTTTCAACTGAGGTTTCTTTTAATAGAACTGTACGCCTACCCATAGCGGCCATGAAAAAAGCTTGACATTCCCTGACGTCTTCCTTGATTGACAAGATATCATTTTGGTTAAAACCGCATCCGAATGCGCCTTGTTTTATGCGCTTTTCCGCGTCGTATGATATAAAACCTGCTCGTTCAAAGGGAAAGTACTGGGTCATCCCCTCTACGGCCATCTTTAGAAAATCGGGGTCTTCTACTGCATTAAACAGTTCTTTCTTGTAAAGACAATACTCCTTTCGCCAATCTATTCTTTCCATCACGATCATCCTTTACATGCTGTTTTCCTGATCGATTATTAAGAATAGTATTGAAAATGATTGTACTTTCCATTTCCACATTTTATTTCCACATGTTAGAGATTAAATTGTACTCCCCAAAATGTCCATTGTCAATTACTGATATTTCAGTGATTGAATAATTTTTGCCACCCCCTATTCTTGAGGTATAAAACGTTTTAGAAAGAAGCCTGCCAGGCCCATCTTCATATCCTTTCTATTGCGTTATATATTTATCCTTTCGTTTCAGCCAACTAGCTGATAGATGTCGGTCCAGCCTACGTTGTTTTCATTTTAGCATTTGCCGTCTTATGGGGTCGGCTAGCCGGGTCATTATGCCGAAAGGGGGGGTAACCAGCAGCATGCGGTAGGTTTCGTGGCAATTCATGAATGGGGGGGTTAAGAATTGGATCATTACCAATTGTTTATCGACGGTGAGTTTGTCGATGCAAAAGACGGAAAAGTATACGAGACCATTGATCCGGGCAATGATAAGGTTATCGCAACCGTGGCCCAGGCCGGAATGGCCGATGCAGAAGAAGCCATCATGGCCGCCCGGCGCTCTTTCGACAGCGGGGTGTGGAGTCGTTTAACTCCGGCCGCCCGCGCCCAAAAAGTCTATGATTTTGCCGATCAGATCAACACTATGGCCTTGCGCCTGGCCGTTACGGAATCTATGGATGCCGGTCAGGTCATCAATTTTGCCAAAGTGACGCCCCTGGGCTTTGGAGCCAATATGATGAAGGATCTCGCCAATTATGCTTCCTTCAAATTCCCCTGGGAAGAGGAAATAAAAGTTCAAGGCAATCCCTTTGATTTTGGACGGGATTATATCCGCCGTGAACCGGTTGGTGTCTGTGTAGGCATTATTCCCTGGAATTTTCCCATGGTCATGGCTTTCTGGAAGATCGGCCAGGCGATTATCATGGGCAATTCAGTAGTCTTGAAGCCGGCCTCGGTGACGCCGCTGACGGCATTAATCATTGCGGAGGCCTCAAAAATAGCAGGCATTCCCCGGGGGGTCATCAATGTGATTCCCGGACCGGGCGGAGCGCTGGGCCAGGTTCTCTGCACCCACCCGGAAGTCGATAAGATTTCTTTCACCGGCAGTACCGAGGTTGGACGGGAAATCATGCAGTTGGCCTCCGGGACGGTTAAAAAGGTGACCCTCGAACTGGGAGGCAAATCCGCCAACATTATTCTAGACGACGCTGACATGGATCATGCTGTAGACGGCGCAGCTTTCGGGACATTCTTTCACATGGGCCAGGTCTGTGAATCGGGCACCCGCGTATTGGTCCACGCGAAGATTTATGATGAATTCGTGGAAAAATTCAAAAAACGGGCCGAAGCCCTGCGGGTCGGTTATCAGCTGCTGCCGACCACCCACCAGGGGCCTCTGGTCAGCCACGAGCAATTGGCCACCGTGGACGGATATGTCCAGTTGGGTAAGCAAGAGGGCGCCACACTTATCACGGGCGGCAAGCGTATAGAAATTCCGGGGATCAAGGGGGGCTGCTACTATGCGCCCACTGTATTTGCGGACGTGAAAAACGACATGCGCATAGCCCGGGAAGAGATTTTCGGTCCGGTTGTTTCCCTCATAAAATTTGACAGTGACGAAGAAGCGGTGGCCATTGCCAACCAGTCAATCTACGGATTGGGCGGCGGCGTCTTTTCCAACAACACCGCCCGGGCCGAGCATATGGCCCGGCAGGTCCGCACCGGGACCATGTGGATAAACAACTACCATTACTTCGGTCATTTCTGCCCCTTCGGCGGCTACAAGCAGTCCGGGGTCGGACGTGAACTGGGCCACAGCGGCCTGGAAGAATACACCCAGATCAAGCGCATTCATGTTACCAGTTTTGCCCATTCAGAATCGAATTACACCATGTCGGCGCTCATTTCCGACAAAAAGTCGCTCCAGAAATATATCTACAATTGCCCCACCAAGATCAACGCCGGCCATGGCTCGCTGGCCTCCATAGCCAAGGAAGTGGTTGACCTGGGCTGCAGCCGGGCGCTTATCTTGACGGATCCCGGCATCGTAGCGGCCGGTCTTACCAAGCTGGCCCGGGATGCCCTGTCCGATTTCTGCGTGGGCGTCTTTGACAACATTCCCCAGGACACCAACCTGGAAACAGTGGACGCCGCCGTTGAAATGGCCCGTCAATTAAAGGCTGACTGTATTGTAAGCGTAGGCGGCGGCAGTGTCATCGATACGGCCAAAGCGGTCTGTACCACCCTGAAGAACGGGGGATGCTGCAATGACAACATCTCCTGGTCCAGGCTGCATGAACCCCAGACACCCCATATCGTAATCCCGACCACTTCCGGAACGGGAAGCGAGGTAACCTGGGCTGCGGTCATCAACAACAAAACGGCCGGACGCAAGTCGTATATCATCGAATCCCGGCTGGCCCCGAATATCGCCATCCTCGACCCGCGATTCACTATGACCCTGCCGGCGAGACTGACGGCTGGTACGGCTATGGATGCCATGACCCACGCCGTCGAGGCACTGACTACAATCACAACCAATCCTATTTGCGATGGCCTGGCCCTGCACGCCATCCGTTTGATCAGAGAAAACCTTCCTATTGCTGTCAAGGATGGCCAGAACGAAGCAGCTCGCTTGAATCTGGCGGCAGCCTCGACCATGGCAGGTTGCGCCTTCACCATTTCCTTCGTTGCGCTGGCCCATTCCATGGCCCATACCATCGGCCATCTCTATGGTGTTCCCCATGGTGAGGCCTGCGGCCTGGTGCTTCCCAAGGTGATGCGCTTTAATGTCGACCATGCCATGGATAAGCTGGTTTTGATCGCCCAGTCGCTCGGGGTCAATATCTTCGGGATGGATAAACGCGAAGCCGCGCTCGCGGCCGCCGCTGAAATCGAAAAGCTGATGAGAGAGGTGGGCCACCCGCTGACGCTGCGCGAGGTAGGTGTTCCGGAAGAAGGCCTTATGGAATGCAGCATGCATGCTATGGGCGATCCAGTCACTCTTTACAATGCGCGTCCAGTGGCCGGCCCGGAGGAAATCCTCGAACTCTATAAACAGGTTTACTAGGGTTGACCAGGAGATGCAGGGGCAGGGGACTCAAACCCTGTCCCTTGCGCTTATACGTGTGGGTCTTCACGGGAGGATATGCGCATGTCTATCGTTAAAATTGATCAACGTGCCTACGGGGAGATCATCTGCGAATTGACGGCTGAAGAGCTGCCATCTTCCATTCGCATAGAGATCTGTTCTACAGGCTGCTGCGATGCATCCCTGGGATTGAGGGCGGATAAGGTCCAGGAGATGGATTTGGTTGAGGAAATCGCCGATCTGAAGTTCCTCATAAATTCTGAAGTCTATGCTCTGACAGGCAATGTTTCCATCTCTTATATTGATGAGAGTGGAAGGAAAGGCTTTGTTCTCACATCACAGCACCCCTTAAACGAGTGGGAAGGTTTTGGCGTTTGCCAGTTGAAGAAGTAGGCAGGTGGTCTGTAACACCTAAAAATTTGATTCCCACCGGGCAAATTTCCGCAGGGCTTCGTTGTCGTCAATCGCAATACGTCCAGGATTACTCTTTCCGCCGACACCCATGGACGAGCTAGTGCAGCGATGCCAAGGATGGCAAAGAGCTGCCGCCGCCTTCCCCTGCGAAAATTTTCCACGGCGGATAACCTGAACTTTTAAATGTTACAGACCACTAGAATTTTCTTGATGAATTTCAGGGTGTGTTGTTTTACCATGTATACAGTATTAAAACCCCAAAATACGTCCTTATTAGGTAAAATTAAAAAAGGTCTGACCCGAGAAAAAGTCCGGGCAGCCCTTTTTCCATAGAATGAGGAAATGATCCAAGGGAGGGTTTGACAGATGCAGTGTTGTTGTGAGGAGGGAAAAGGCTCCTCGGTGCGCTTGAGCGGCGCACAGGTAGATCTGGACTTGTTGAATGAGGTGCTCGCTCACTACCGGGAGCAGGAAGGCAGTTTAGTTACGGTATTGCAAAAGGCTCAAGAAGTCTATGGATTCCTACCCTTGGCCGTCATGAGACATATTGCCGAGCAAATGGGGGTCAAACCGGCCAAGGTTTTTGGCGTGGCCACCTTCTACACGCAATTCCGTTTTCAACCGGTAGGGAAGTATTTGATTCTGCTCTGCCAGGGCACCGCCTGCCACGTCAACGGATCAGAGCGTATTGAGACGGCTCTATGCCAGGAATTGAAGATAAAAGCGGAAGAGACTACCGGAGACGGGTTGTTTACCCTCAGCAATGTAGCCTGCCTGGGTTGCTGCAGCCTGGCCCCGGTAATGATGATAAATGGCCGGGCTTACGGGCCCTTAACTCCCGATAAAGCTGTAAGCATAGTTCGGGATTTGGCCAAAAAGGAAAAAGCGCTGGTAAAGGAGGGCTCCGAAAATGAAAATTAGAATCGGCATGGGAAGCTGCGGGATTGCTGCCGGAGCCCTGCCTGTTATGGATGCCGCCCGCGAAGCAGCGGAGCGGCTCGGCCTGGACATTGAAATTCAGAGCACCGGCTGTATCGGCATGTGCCATAATGAACCCCTGCTGGAGGTGGTGGCCGATGACGGCCGGGTGTTTACCTACGGAAAGGTTGCTCCAGACCTGGTGGGGGCTATTTTGGAGGGCCAGATCAAGGGAGAGGTCCTGCAAAAGGCCCTGGTGCACGGAAGTGGGGTAAAAAACGACTTTATGGACGGTCAGGTGCGGGTGGCTCTGCGCAACTGCGGCATCATCGATCCGGAAAGAATAGACGACTATATTGAACGGGGCGGCTACCAGGCTCTGGCCCGGGCTTTGGAGAGCCTGAAGCCGGAGCAGGTCATCGAAGAGATCAAGGTCTCGGGACTGCGGGGCCGGGGAGGCGCCGGTTTTCCCACCTGGTTCAAGTGGCGGGAGGCCCGCAAGAATCCGGGAGACATCAAATACATGGTATGCAACGCCGATGAAGGAGACCCGGGGGCTTTTATGGACCGCAGCCTCTTGGAAGGCGATCCCCATTCGGTTTTGGAGGGCATGGCCCTGGGCGCCTATGCCATAGGAGCCCAAGAAGGCATCATATACTGCCGGGCCGAATATCCCCTGGCCATAAGGCGGCTTGAAATTGCCATAGCGCAAGCCCGGGAGAAGGGCTGGCTGGGCGACAACCTTAAAGGCTCGGGATTTTCCTTTGACATCCGGGTAAAACAGGGCGCAGGCGCTTTTGTTTGCGGCGAGGAAACCGCTCTCCTGGCTTCTCTGGAAGGCGAGCGGGGTATGCCCCGCCTCAAGCCGCCTTTTCCCGCAGAATCGGGATACTGGGGAAGGCCCACCAACATTAACAATGTTGAAACCTTTGCCAATGTCACCTGGATTGTTCAGAATGGCGGAGTGGCTTTTGCGGCCATGGGCACCGAATCCAGCAAAGGAACCAAGGTCTTTGCCCTGGCCGGAAAGATAAAAAACGGCGGCCTGGTGGAAGTTCCGATGGGCCTTACCCTGCGCCAGGTCATATTTGATATCGGCGGGGGCATAAAGGGCGATCGCCGCTTTAAAGCGGTGCAGATGGGCGGACCTTCCGGGGGCTGCATACCGGAAGCCCTTTTGGAAACCGTCGTTGACTATGAATCCATAACCAAGACCGGCGCCTTTATGGGGTCGGGGGGCATGGTGGTCATGGATGAAACCACCTGTATGGTGGATATTGCCCGCTTCTTCCTGGATTTTACCCAGAAAGAATCCTGCGGCAAATGCGTGCAGTGCCGGATCGGCACCAAACGCATGCTGGAGGTGCTGGAGCGGATCTGCAGCGGGCAGGGTCAAAGCGGCGATCTGGAACTGCTGGAGGAAATGGCGGCGACCATCAGCCAGGGTTCCCTGTGCAACCTGGGAGTGAGCGCTCCCAACCCGGTTCTCACCACTATCAAATACTTCCGGGAAGAATACCGGGCCCATATAGAGGAAAAGAAATGTCCTTCTCATCAATGCAAGGCTTTGATATCATACACGATTGACCCGGATAAATGCAAAGGCTGTGTTTTATGTGCCCGCAAGTGCCCGGTCTCCTGTATTAAAGGCGAACCCAAGCAGCCCTACACCATAATTCAGGAGGAGTGCATCAAGTGCGGCAACTGCCTGGAGGTATGTCCCAGTAAATTCAACGCGGTTCGCGTTCAATAGGAAGGGAGGGTGCAGGATGATAAAGATCAATATAGACGGCGGAGAGTTTGCGGCCCATCCCGGACAGACCATTCTCGAAGTGGCCCGGGAGCACGGCATTGCAATACCCACGCTGTGTTATGATGACCGGTTGAAAATATATGGCGGATGCGGTCTGTGCGTAGTGGAAAGCCAGGCCGGAGGCCGGCTTTTACGGGCCTGTGCCACCCAGGTAAGTCCGGGTATGATAATATTTACCGACAGCCCCAGGGTGCGGGCGGCGCGGAAAATGACACTGGAGTTTCTCCTTTCCGATCATATAGGGGATTGTCAGGGCCCCTGCACGCGGGCCTGCCCGGCCCACACCGATGTGCAGGGATATGTCGGGCTGATTGCCAACGGCCAATACCGGGAAGCGGTGCGTCTATTAAAGGAACGCCTGCCGATCCCGGCCAGCATCGGCCGGGTTTGCCCCCATCCCTGTGAAACCGCCTGCCGCCGGCAGCTGGTTGAGGAGCCGATCGCCATTGCCAACTTGAAATATTTTGTGGCCGATGCCGACCTGCTGGGAGCCGATCCTTATATACCGGAAATTGAGCCGGCTACCGGCAAGAAGGCCGCCGTGGTGGGCGCCGGCCCGGCCGGTTTGACCGCGGCCTTCTACCTGGCCCGGGATGGACACCAGGTGGAGGTTTTCGACGCCATGCCCCGGGGGGGCGGCATGCTGCGCTACGGCATACCGGAATACCGCCTCCCCAAGGATATTGTAGATAGAGAAATTGACCTGATCGCCCGCATGGGAGTGAAATTTACGTTCAACACCCGGATCGGCAGCGATGTAAGTCTGGATTATTTGACCCGGGAATACGATGCCGTGTTTCTGGGAATTGGCGCCTGGCAGAGTTCGGCCATGCGCTGTAAAGGAGAGGACCTGCCCGGGGTGATCGGGGGCATCGATTTCCTGCGCCAGGTAGCGATGAACGGCGAGGCGGAGATAGGCGACCGGGTGGCCGTGGTCGGAGGCGGCAACACCGCCATGGACGCCGCCCGTACCGCTGTACGGCTGGGAGCCGGTGAGGTTATGGTGCTTTACCGCCGCACCCGGGCTGAAATGCCGGCTGAAGATATTGAAATACTTGAGGCCGAAGAAGAAGGGGTCATTTTTAAATACCTGGTCGCACCGCTGGAGGTAACGGCTGAAAACGGCTGGGCCGCCGCCATCCGGCTGCAGGTTATGGAACTGGGCGAGCCCGACGCTTCGGGAAGGCGCAGCCCGGTGCCGGTGGAAGGGGCCGAAGAGACCATCCCGGTGGACACCATAATAAGCGCTATAGGACAGGCGGTTAAGCCGGAAGGCCTGGAAGGGGTGGCCTTGAGCCGCTGGGGAAGCCTGGCGGTTGATGAGGCGACCATGGCTACCAGCATAGCGGGAGTATTTGCCGGCGGAGACGGCGTGACCGGACCCGGCATAGCCATTGAAGCGGTGGCTCAGGGAAGAAAAGCCGCCCTGGCCATGAATCTCTATTTGCGGGGCTTGGACCTGGCTGTAACTGAACCTTATCTGGTAGAGCAGACCGATTTAAGTCCTGAAGATTTCACCGCTGTCAGCCAACAGGCGCGCACCCCTATGCCCCACCTGAAACCGGTGCAGCGCCGGGACAATTTCAAGGAAGTCAACCTGGGCCTGGCCGAGCTGGAGGCGCAAAATGAAGCCAGGCGCTGCCTGGAATGCGGATGCCAGGACTATTTTGAGTGCCAGCTGATCGATTATGCCAATCAATATAGAGTGCAGCCCGCCCGCCTGGCAGGAGACAAACGCCGGGAAAAGGTCAGTGACGATCATCCCTTTATCAGGCGCAATTCCGAGAAATGCATCCTCTGCGGGCTGTGTATCCGCATCTGCAGCGAAGTTATGGGGGTTACCGCTCTCGGCCTGGTAGGGCGCGGTTTTGAAAGTTCAGTTCAACCTGAATTTACTCAGCCCCTAAAAGACAGCGGCTGTATAAGCTGCGGCCAGTGCGTTTCGGTATGCCCTACCGGCGCTCTGCTGGAAAACGATCCGATAATCAAAAACCTGCCCATGGAGCTTTCCGAAACCAATAGCGTATGTTCTTTCTGCGGTGTGGGCTGTGAACAGCGGGTACAGACGCGCGGATCGATGCTGGTCCGGGTGCTGCCCGGAAAGGGCGAGCTGCTCTGCCGCAAAGGGCGCTTTGCCTTTGAATTTGCCTCAAAAGAAAGGGTTTCGGCGCCACTGCTGCGCAAGGACGGGGTGCTGTCGGAAAGCAGTTGGGAAGAAGCCTTAAAGGCGGCTGCTCAAAAGGCCCGGTCCATCAGAAGCAGGTATTCCGGCGATTCCCTGGCCATGTTTATATCCCCCGAGTATTCCAGTCAGGAGGCCCGGGCGGCGGTTCAAACCGCCCGGGAGGGCTTAGGAACCGGGCATATAGCCAGCTTTACCCCTGATGCCGGGCGGGCTCTGGAAGCTGTCTTCGGGGAGAGCGGCTCTACCAGCAGGTTTGAAGAGTTAAAGGCAACTGATTTAATAGTAATGGTCGGGAGCTTCAAGGAAAGCCCGATTGCCGCGGTTAAGATCAGGGAGGCGGCCGTTGACGGCGCGGCCCTGGTGATACTGAGTCCGGAGCCCACCCTGGCTGATGCTGAGGCGGTGCTCAAGTTAAAAAATTACGTCAGTACTTCCTTTTTGCGCGAGGTTTTGGCGGCGACTATCGAACCGGGGTTGGAACGGGAAGCGCTGGCTGAGAAGGCCTGCGGCCTTGAGGAGCTTCTGGACTGGCTGCAGGGTGTCGAAGCGGGCGCCGATGCTGCTCGATTGGCCCGGATTTATGCAGCCAAGCGCAATGCCATCATTATTATCGACGGAAGCAGCGTCAGCCCGGCTGCTGTACAGCTGCTGGCTGATCTGGTCCTGCTGGGGGGCAAAGTCGCTTCCCCCAGAAACGGTATGATTGTGGTTGGCGAAGGAGCCAACCACAATGGGCTCTGGCTTAACGGAGTTCGCTCCGACGCGGAGCAACTGGTTAAAAACCTGGAACAGGGAACACTCAGGGGCGTGTTTATTCTGGGCGAAGACCCGGTGGGAGCGGGGGGTATTCCGGCGTCAGTTCTTGAACAGGCTGAACTATCGGTGGTGCTGACTCCCTACCTGACTTCCACCGCCCGGGCGGCCGATATTGTCCTACCCGGTTCAACCGGTTTTGAATCCAACGGGGATATGATTCTGGCTGACTGGACGAGAAAGCGCTTGAACGCTTCCCAAAATCCCCCCGGCGGGCTGAACAACCGCCAGGTCCTGGAGAGGCTGGCCGGTCTCCTGGAGGTGCATCTTACGGAATCTTCCGCCAAGAGAGTCCGGCGAGAGCCGGGAGTAAGATATCAAGAAGGCTTTGCCCGGGCCGATGGGCGGGCCTGTTTCATAATCCCGGAGGAAGCTCCGCTTTTTGTCGATTTAGTCGAAGCTGACTTTAGTTTAAGGGGCTTTAACGCTAAATTGGTTAAAGAGGGGCTTAAGTAAGCGCCGGGTTAGATGAATAAAATGGCAATGTAAGGGGCGGTCTGCCTTAAATAGACCGCCCCGCTTCTCATTGTGCCGGGGGGATTCCAAGGTGCTGATTTAATTGGCATGACATCCGGAATATTAAGGGATTCATTGAGCCATGCTAAACAAAAAAGGGAGGTTGTAAAATGGCCCAATTTTCAACCCGCGAACTGCTGTATTTGGAGGATATGAGCAAGATGTTCGAATCGATTGAAAAGAACATCCGCCACGCCCGCACCGAGGTTACCGACCAGCAGATACTCAGCATGTTGAACACTATGAGCCAGGAGCACCGGCAAATTATTCAGAGCGCCGGTTCCCTGATCAGTTCTGGAAGAATGCAGTAAGGAGGTGTTTTAGTGAATAAAGACATGGAATGGATGGGCAACTTGCTTTATCAACATAAGCTCGCGGCCAGTATGGCAACCAGCGCCGTATTAGAGAGCGGACATCCGGAGGTAAGATCACATTTCACCAATCTGCTGAACACCACCCTTCATCACCAGCAGCAGATATTTGATCTTATGAACCGCAAAGGCTGGTACCAAATGGAGATGGCTTCTCCAGACCAATACAACAGGGTGCAGCAAAGTCTTTCCAGCATCCAGCAGCAGATGCAGCAATAGCTACAAGGTCAAAATTGGGGTCGGGTAATCCGGCCCCAATTTATTCCGGGCAATATCACTCAACAGGTTTAACAAGGTACAGAAATAGGGGAGGCTGGCTCGGAAACCTTTTCCGTATGTTTTGCTCAAAAGGCAAAAAATAATTATAGGCTGTGTTTAGTGCCGGTAATTTCAGCAAGTGTGGAAGGTTGGTTGGACGGAGAATCGTTTACAATCAGGAGCGGCTCTTCTAGACCGGGGTCTTCCCCGATGGGCAAGGACAAGGCAACGGTAACCGTGTCTTTTTCGGAGTTTATACTCAGTCGTCCATTGTACTTATTGACCAGATCGGTAACGATATAGAGGCCCAGACCGCTGTGCCCTTCTTTTTTTGTGGTGAATCCCATGTTTGTTATTCTCCTCAAGGTTTCTCTATCAATTTGTCCATAATTGCTTACTTCAAAACAGTAAAAGGGGCCGGTACGTTTAACTCGCAATTGAACCCAACGCTTCTCCTCCGGCAGTTTAGCTACTGCCTCAAAGGCATTGTTTATAAGGTTGCCGACCATTCGGTTCAACTGGTAGGGAGGAAGGGTCAGCGAGTCTACCGGAGTTTGGATATCAAGAGAAAAATTAATATCCCACTCTTTGGCCAGACCGATCTTGATATAGAAGAGCGCTGAAAGAGGTATATTCCCCAAACCGTGAAAACTTCTGATAAGCGGGGTGTCTCCGATAAGGGATTCAACATATCGGGTGGCCTCATCGGCATAACCGAGCTGTAGAAAACCATATATAGTCTGATAGTGGTTTATCAGGTCGTGGTGCTGTGCCCTGATGGCCGTGTGCAGCTCGTCCAGGGTCTCCCCGTAAGATTTTTGAAACATATACTCGCTTTCCCGGCGATTGAGATCGAGCAATTGTTTAATAAGAAAAGACACTATCAAAATGGCTGCCATCACAGTAATATTGCTGATCCAGTCCAGTATTTTTACAGGCACGCTTATAATGGAAGGATCAATAAAATAACCGAAATCAGAAAGGTTATACATCATTTCAAACACAATGAAAATCAATATGCATACATACAGGCCCAGAATCAAGTTTTCTTTTGCCTTAGAAGCATATAATTCGGCATCGGAAGGAACGATGCACTTGAGCATATGGAAATCGAAGCGGAAACATAAATAGATAAACAGCAAACCTATTATAAATTGGGGAAAAAACAGAAAAAGGGATTGAATTGGGGTGGCGGTATGAAGGTTTATTTGTCCTGCTGAGGTGATTATAGGAATCAAAGCTCCATCCAGTAAAAACTGCAAAGTGATTCCCATCATAATGCCAATGGCAGCCCGGAAAAAACCTACGTACCAGGCAACCATGGCGGTGGCCGAAGTCATTACCAGAATTAAAGCCGGACCAACCCCAAAGGGAAATGTAAGGGTTGCTACGTACATTTTGCATGCGGCAAATATGAGTACTACACTGAGAAGACGCTTGAAAGATGGAGGAACTCCGATCATTATCATACCGAAAAGTACGATAATACATCCATCAGCCAGGTTGTGTATCATTTGTATAAACCAGGGCAGATAATGCACGGAACTCCTCCTTTCGCAGCCTCGATAGGCAAATGAGCTGTCAATAACAAATTATATTAAAAATGCTTCAATATGAAAATACACCATACATTTCTAGTACTCTGTCAATTCTGTGTATTACCCGTCGAGGGAAATATAATATAGAATTAGGGTTAACAGAGCACTAGCGTTATTCAGTGAAAGGATGCCAGATATGGAACTATCAGTTGCTTTTTAGAACTTCCTACCGATTAATATGCTATTGACGCTCTGTTCCTATCACTGAAAGCTTGTATTTTTGAAGATTGCAGAGGCTACAATCCCCATTATATCCATTATATATAGAATAACATTTTTTGTCGCAAAAAAGGGATGCAAGTAGAAATATGAAAAATAAGTCAGCCTAATTTGGCCTAGGATGCTACGCTAAAAAGAGCTATAATTAGTTTGTATACCAATAGTACGAATAGGGAGCTGTTGCTGCCTTTTCTACAAATAAATCTTATTGCCTTGGTGAGATTAGTGTTTAAGGATTGGTAACCAGTATAGCTTTAAAATTTCATCCCGGTTTTTGGGGGAAGCCGGGGAGGATTTATCCAGTGAATTATGGGAGGGGTGGTTAAGATTGTTGGGATACGCAGGTAAAATTTTGGTAGTGGATTTGTCGACCGGGAGTATTACAAACCGGCCCATTCAAAAGGAGCTGGCGCTTAAATATATCGGGGGAATTGGCTTCAATGCACGGCTTCTCTATGATGAGATACCGATGGGAGCGGATCCGCTGGGACCGGATAACGCCCTGATTTTCAGTGTGGGAGCTCTAGTGGGAACGCCTTTCCCGACTGCTTCCCGAACCGAGGCTTCGGCAAAATCCCCGGCCACCAATGGTTTTGGAACTTCTAATTCAGGAGCTTTCTTTGGCCCCCAATTGAAGGCGGCCGGGTATGACTCATTGCTCATTAAAGGGCAGAGTGACAAACCGGTGTATATTTTGATTGAGAATGATAAAGTCCAGATTTTAGACGCCGCGTTCATGTGGGGGAAAGACTCCTGGGATAGCATTGAGCTTTTAAAAAGCAAGCATCATGGGATTGAAATAGCTTTAATCGGACAGGCCGGAGAAAACCAGGTTCGTTTTGCCAGTATAGAAAATGGGTATTATGATGGATTCGGACGTACCGGGCTGGGCGCGGTAATGGGTTCCAAAAAGCTTAAAGCGATCGCGGTAAGGGGTACCAAACCGGTGGTTCCGGCCGATGCTCGGGCTTTGCTGGATTTAACCGCCCGGGGCCAGCAAATGATAAAGTCAGCCTCTTCATATATCCCTTTCACAGAATACGGAACTATGAACGCCACCATTCCCTATGGCAACTACAACGCTTTGTCTACCCACAACTATACCCGGGGTACCCTGCCGGATTGGAAACAGAGAGCGGGCAAACAGATAGTTGATGAATTCAGCAACCGGCATATAGCCTGCCAGTCGTGTATAATCGCCTGCGGCCATATTGCCGAAGTCAAAGAGGGCCCCTATGCCGGAACCATGGTAAAAGCTTTGGAAATAACCCCTACCGTATCATATTCGTCCAATGCCGGATTATTTAAGGAAGCCACTATCAAGTCGTACGAATTGTGCCAGCGCTACGGGATAGACCTGGCCAGCTCAGGAAGCGTGCTCGCTTTTGCCATGGAACTTTATCAGAAAGGCCTGATCACCAGGGAAGAAGTTGGCTATGATTTGGAATTCGGCGATGATGATGCCGCGTTTCGCCTTCTGGATGATATTGTTATGCGCCGGGGCATTGGAGATATCCTTGCTGAAGGGGTTAAGCGGGCAGCGGAGAACTGGCCGGGAAGCGAAGCCTACGCCATGCATGTCAAGGGATTGGAGCTGCCGATGATAGACCCCCGGGGGCGCTGGTCGACCTGGACTCTGGGTATGTTGACCAATATTCGAGGCGGAGATCACCTGCGCTGCCGCAACCCGGTGGAAAACCTGCGGTTTAATGAAAACAACTGGGCATATCAAAGGGAGCGCTTCGGCTTCAAAAAAGCTATGTATGACAAACTGGATATGCCCGAGGGGTTGAAGGCGCAGACTATCGATCTGGAAAGCGATACGGTTGATATAGCTATGATGTCCAAATGGGCGGAGGACTTGATAAATCTGTTTAACTCCACCGGAGTATGCATCAGGCCGCCGGTCATGGAGGCTATTGGCCCCAGCATTTTGGCTGAAGTGTATAAGGCTCTCATCGGATGGGACATGGAGCCGGACCAGATGATGCAATCCGCGGAAAGGGTTTGGAACCTTATCAGGCTGTTCAACCTGCGTGAAGGGGAAAAGCCTGGCGATTCTAAATTTCCCCGCCGTTTTTACCAGGAGGCTCAGTCGGGCAAGGTGCTTGATGAAGCCAAGGTCGATGAATTAATGCAAAATTACTATCAGGCCAGAGGCTGGAACCGTGAAACTGGACGTCCCCTGAAAGAAACGCTTGAAGATCTGGGGCTTTCCGATCCTTTAGCTTGATTAGTTGAGGTCTTATAATATGGCAGGAGATAAAAGGTTTTTATACATTGACTCTGAGCGCTGTCAGGGCTGCGGCATATGCCAGCTGGTGTGCGCGGCGGTGAGGCGCCGGCAGTGGAATCCGGCCCTGGGATTGATCAGGGCGCTTGACGACCATGAGCTAAAGCGCCACCGGGGAATAAGCTGCCTGCACTGCAATGAGCCGGCCTGTGTTCTGGCCTGCCTCATGAACGTAATCTATCGTGATGAAGAGCAAGAACTGGTTTTGCGCAGGCTGGAGGGATGCATCGGCTGCCGGGCCTGTGAAGCGGCCTGCCCCTTTGGTGCGGCGGTCTATGATTATATCAATGAAAAAGAAGCGGCCTGCGACCTCTGCCAGGGAGAGCCGCAGTGCGTGGCCTACTGTCCCCACCAGGCTTTGAGCTTTAGAAGCCGGGAAGAGGAACTGGACCGCAAGCGCCGGCAGAGGGCTGATTTATGGTTGGACCCCGCTGCGCCCGGGCATGAAAACGAGCCAGGGGGTGAAGCAGCGGAATGAAAGTAATAATTATAGGCAATGGGGCGGCCGGCAACCAGGCCGCTGAAACCCTGCGCCAGCTCAGTCCGGATGTACAAATAAGCATTTATGCAGGGGATGCTGAGCCTTTTTATTCCGCCTGCGCCCTGCCTGACTTCCTGGCCGGTTGGATACCGCGGCGCCAGCTGTTTCTAAAAACCCCTGAACAATATGCCCGGCAGGGAATTGAACTGAATAGTTCGGAATGGGTAAATAAAATCGACATAGATGCTAGGAAAATATGCACAACTCGAAACACCATAAAGTATGATCACCTGATCCTGGCCACCGGCAGCCGGCCCCTGGTGCCTCCGGTCCCGGGGAGCAATCTCCCGGGCAATTTCGTGGTAAAACGTCCCCGGGACATTGATCGGCTGCTTGAAAAGCGGCCCCGCCGGGCGGTGGTGGTGGGTTCAGGAAATATCGGGGTTGAAGTAGCCGAGGCGCTGGAGTTAAAGGGCTGTGAAGCAACTATCATTGAAATGCAGCAGCGCATCCTACCCAGGCTGTTTGACCCGTATCCGGCGGGTTTAATTCAGAAACTGCTTGAAGCCCACCGAATAAAGGTTATAACTGGAGAGCAGGTTCTTGAGGTTACCGGAAAAGAGGAGGTTCAGGGAGTTGTAACCGGCTCTGGTCCTATATCCTGTGAAACGGTTATCTGGGCGGCAGGAGCCAAACCCAACATCGATCTGGCCCTTGCTGCAGGACTTCGGATCGGTGATCGGGGCGCCATAAAGGTCGACTCGCACATGTGCTCCAGCCACCCGGATATATATGCCTGTGGAGATTGTGTCGAGGTGATAGACCTGCTGTCCGGTAAACCAACCCAGTCTATGCTCTGGTCCAGCGCCAAGACCCAGGCCCAGGTGGCCGCCCGGAATATAATGGGCCAAACGGTTGATTATCCGGGAGCTTTCAATTTGATGGTTGAAGAATTATACGGGGTGCCCTGCCTGGCTGCGGGTATAAGGGGAGAAGAGCTGCCGGATGGGAATTCTGTCATTGAATTAAATGAGAAGGGGGCCTACAGCAGAATAATTCTGCAAGATGGCAGGATTGCCGGTTTGCAAACGGTTGGGACCCTGGATGCCTGTGGAGCTATCATCGCTTTGATGAAGAAACATACCGGGGTTGATGAGATAAAGAGGAGTATAGCAGCTCCTTATATGAGGGAAAAGATGCCCTGGCTGCTTGAAGTTGAACGACGTTTATCCGCACAATGAAAACCGGATAGGGGGAAATAATTATGGAAAACCGGGCTTTTTATATTGATTATCATAAATGTGTGGGCTGCGGAACCTGTGAAATGGTCTGTTCCCTGGTCCATGAACAGGCATGTTCACCCGAGCTTTCGCGTATACGGGTGGTGCGTTATCGCAAGAAAGCTTACAATGTTCCCATTACCTGCGCGTTTTGCGAAAAGCCTCCCTGTGTTGATATCTGCCCGGTAGGGGCGGTAAAGAAGGGCGATTCGGGCGATGTTTACGTCCAAAGTGAAATGTGCATCGGCTGCCACCAGTGTTCTCTGGCCTGCCCGTTCGGCCATATGAATTTTAATTTCAATAAAGGGGTGGCCTTCAAATGCGACCGTTGCGGGGGCGACCCCCAGTGCGTAAAGTTCTGTTGGACCGGCGCTATTCAATATATTTTCCCCCAGGTAGGTTTGGACTTTAAGCGAACCGCCTTTTCCGACCAGATAGTTCGGGAACTCAAGGAGTAACCGGATCCCTTAATCAATAAAGAAATGAATGCGGCAGCATGCTACTTTATCAAAGCTTTGGAAAATGGGGAGGGGTTCTTGTGGCTCAAATTACGAAAAGGGAGCATGCAGCCGGAGTGGGGAGTTGGCCTGTTAATTACCCGGAGTTTCATGATATCGGTCTGGATGAGAATAAAAGCATATCCGGCCGTTGCGATACTGAATAGGGACTAGTACTCTGTTAACTCTAATTCTTGTATAAATCGTCGAGGAAAATTTTGGTAGGACAAGGCGGGCGGCTCCATGGCATCCTGCCACCGCCGCATTAGCCCGTCCATGGGCGTCAAGGAATGAGTAATACTGGACGTATTGTGATTGACGACAACGCAGTCATGCGAAAATTTAACCGACGAGTAATGCAAGAATTAGAGTTAACAGAGTACTAGGTTCAGGAGGGTCTGGTTTTGTAAATTCGGGCTGGCCATTGTATACCTGTTTAAGCCCTTGTTCGGAAGAATATGAATAACTATAATAATATCAGGTTTTCGACACGCCTCATGATGAGTACTAAAATGAAAAGCTAATAGTAAATCGGGCAAAGATGCTCTGTTTGGCCAGTGTTTTGGCTATATGCAGAGCTTTTTTTGTGGGATGATTTTTTAGCAAAGGCGCTTACCTGATCGGAAGTAAATCGCCGATCAGGTTTTTTATTGTTAGCTGAAATTAGGAAGAAAAACGGCGGAAGACGTTTTACGGGCGAAGATGCTCATACCTTTGGCTAAGACAGTCAACGGCGATATGAGCTTTTTTTGTTTGAGGACATCTTCGTCCGGGTGCTCACCTGAATGACTACTGCAGTCTTTTAACGAGGCTTTCAAGAATTTCGGAGAGGAGAATTATAATGGACACCATAGCTACCCAGAATCTGACGGCGGGAATCGACACTTTATGGGTGATACTGTGTGCGGCCCTGGTGTTTTTTATGGAGGGCGGTTTTGCTTTTCTGGAGGCCGGATTTATCAGTGCTAAAAACTCCATAAACATAGTCATGAAAGTATTTACTGATTGTACTGCAGGCATGTTGAGTTATTGGGCGATTGGGTTTGCCGTAATGTACGGACTTGACAGGGCAGGGATCATCGGTTTAAGCGGCTTTTTCACCAGTGGCGATTTTCTGCATCTAAAATTGAAGATACCCGTTTATGCCTATTGGATATTCCAGGCGGCCTTCGCCATTGCCATGGCCTCAATTGTGTCTGGAGCGGTAGCGGAACGCATGAAGTTTGGTCCTTATATTTTTTATACCGTTCTGGCCGCAGGGTTGATCTATCCTATAGCTGGACATTGGGTTTGGGGTGTTGACGGCTGGCTGGCAAAACTGGGCATGATAGATTTTGCCGGGTCATCAGTTGTCCATGCCCTGGGAGGATGGAGTGCGCTGGCAGCAGTTTTAGTGCTGGGCCCCAGGCAGCACAAATATAATAGTGATGGTACATCCAACCTAATTGCTCCCCACAATTTGCACCTGGCTTTCCTGGGCACCTTTATACTCTGGTTTGGCTGGTTTGGCTTCAATTGTGGCAGCACTTTGAGCGGGCTGGACGTAAATATAGCCCGGGTGGCTATGACCACCAATTTGGCAGCCGCTGCAGGGGGGTTGATGGCGACTCTAGTCACGATGGGTAAATTCGGCAAGGCTGATCCCAGTATGGCCATGAATGGAGCTCTGGCAGGATTGGCAGCCGTGACCGGCGGCGCTGCTTTTGTCAACCCGGCCTGTGCTGTAATCATAGGTCTCGTTGCGGGATTACTGGTTGTTTCTGGAGTGTATTTTTTTGATCGCCACCATGCTGATGACCCGGTTGGCGCAATAGCAGTTCATGGCGTGAATGGCGTATGGGGTATCCTGGCGGTGGGACTCTTTGCTCAAAAAGGGGGCCTGTTTTTCGGTGGAGGATGGTCGCTTCTGGGAGTGCAGGCCTTGGGTGTATTGTGTGTATCCATATGGGGTTTTGCAACAACTTATTTAGTATTTAACATTCTAAAGAAAACTATGGGAATTCGGGCCAGTTCCGAGCAGGAGACCGATGGAATGGATATCAGTGAACATGATATTTCAGCTTATTCCGGATTAATTCCTCAATAACCACTATCGCAAGGGCCCTTCAGCTTAATAGCCTTGCCATAACTGGTCATCCGCCCTAAGCGTTGGTGTCCCCTGCACTTAAAAAGCGTATCGTTAAGTGCTCCGAACGCTTATCGTGTGGTATTGAGCCTGGAGATAAGACTTTCGGACCGGCTTGTAATGCCTCAGGTCAAAGCGTAAAATATAAAAAAATTGCGCTTCTTTAAGTATATTTAGAACGGAGGTTGGCCGGTGCGTTTCTGGCTGATAGCATTAGGCGTTATTATCCTGGATCAGCTCAGTAAATGGGCGATAAAAACCCACCTGGTGGTTGGCCAGTCGGTACCCCTGGCCAAGGGATTCCTTTCCCTTACTTATGTACAGAATCAGGGTGCTGCCTTCGGCATGCTGCAGGGTAAAACTATTTTCCTGCTGATCTGCGCCGTGACGGTTCTGGCGACCGTAATTATAATGAATTGGCGAAGATCCCTGCCTCCCGCCTGGCAAGCGCTGACCGGCCTGGTGGCGGGCGGCGCCGCGGGCAATTTGATCGACCGGCTGGGACAGGGATATGTGGTCGACTTTTTGGACCTGGGCTGGTGGCCGGTATTCAATGTGGCTGATTCCGCTTTATGCTGCGCCATAGTATTTATTTTAATCCTGTCCTTACGGGAGGGAACGGACGAGGTTTTCCATGGATAGGACCGCCTGCTTCTGGGTTGATGAAGAACTGGAGGGGGAGCGCCTGGACGCTTACCTGGCCGATCAGGTGGAAGAGCTGTCCCGCAGTCTGCTGAAAAGTTTGATCGCCGATGGAAAGGTAACGGTCAATGGACGGATCAAAAAGGCCAGCTATCGGGTGCGCGGTGGGGAGGAAATAAAGGTGGTAATACCGGCTGCGCAGGAGGTGCCTATTCTTCCCCAGAACCTGCCTCTGGAGATATTCTATCAGGATAAAGACCTGGCGGTTATCAACAAAGCCAAAGGCATGGTGGTGCATCCAGCTCACGGGAATTGGGAGGGCACCATGGTAAATGCTCTTCTCCATCATATTAAGGATCTCTCCGGAATAAACGGTGAACTGCGTCCGGGCATCGTTCACCGGCTGGATAAAGATACTTCCGGGGTTATGGTGGTCGCTAAAAATGATGCCGCCCACCGGGAACTGGCCGAACAGATCCGCACCCACACCATAAACCGGGAATACATTGCTCTGGTGCATGGCAGTTTTACCGAAAACCTGGGAACTATTGAAGCCCCTATAGGGAGAAGTAAATATGATCGGAAAAAGATGGCGGTGGTGGCCGAAGGACGCCCTTCAACCAGTGAATACAAGGTTTTGGAGCGCTTCTCCCGGTATACGCTCCTGCAGATTAAGCTGTTGACCGGACGCACCCACCAGATCCGGGTGCACTTCTCCTATATTCAACATCCGGTAGTGGGGGACCCGCTCTACGGTCCGTCCAAAAGGCACCTGGGTCTTGATTCCCAGGCTCTGCACGCCCATCTGTTGGGATTTAAACACCCGGCCAGCGGAGCATATATGGAATTTCGAAGCCCCTTGCCGGAGTATTTCCAGGAAGTTCTGACCCGCTTAAGACAACAGGCTTCCCCGTGATTTTACAGCAACAGGGAGTAGCATTTTATTCCCATTGCCACATTAGCGTTTGACAGCCCGGTCCGGGTTGTTTACAATCTATAAAGAACCTTTAAGTAGGCCCCGTGAGGCTGCAAGGGTAATCCAGAAAAAACGCCTGTCTATGGCTTCACGGCCGTAGCAGGCTTTTTGTTTTCTATAAAAAGGAGGGGCGGCCATGATGCTTCGAGACAAAAACGTCATTATGGACAAAATGGCTATGAAAAGGGCGCTGACCCGGATCGCGCACGAGATTATCGAACGCAACAAAGGGGTTGAAAAAGTTGCCCTGGTAGGGATCAGGCGCCGGGGCGGGCCGCTGGCCAACCGCCTGGCTGATCTGATTGAGGAGATCGAAGGCATCAAGGTTCCGGTTGGCATACTGGACATCACCCTGTATCGCGACGATTTGACCACTCTATCCGCTCAGCCCCTGGTGCATCGGACCGAAGTCGATTTTAAGATAAACAACCTGGCCATTGTACTGGTGGACGATGTGCTTTACACGGGAAGGACGGTGAGAGCCGCCATGGATGCCTTAATCGACCTGGGCCGGCCCAAATGCATTGAACTGGCGGTCCTGGTGGACCGGGGGCACCGCGAGCTGCCCATCAAAGCGGACTTTGTCGGTAAGAACGTTCCAACCGGCAAACAGGAGACAATCTCCGTCATGGTTGAGGAACTGGATGGCCAGGACGGAGTGATAATACAGGAAATGGTAGACGGATAAAAAGAGCCCTTTAAACCGGTACCGAGAGACCGGCAAGGGAGCACCTTAAGAAGCCAGGCCTCCCTTGAATTAAAAGCAGGGAGGCTTTTTTGTGAATGTCAGGCAGAGTCGGATCTTAAACCAATAACTGAGGGGAGGAAAGGACCTTGAGTTTTGACCAAAGGAAAGACCTTCTGGGGTTGCGGGGGATAAGCCGGGAAGATATAGAACTGATCCTCGATACAGCCGTCCCCATGAAGGATGTGATGAACCGGGATATTAAAAAGGTGCCTACCTTGAGAGGCAAGGCTATGGTAACCGTGTTCTACGAAAACAGTACCAGAACCCGAACTTCTTTCGAGATTGCCGGTAAATACCTGAGCGCTGACACCGTAAATCTAGCGGTAGCGACCAGCAGCGTACAAAAAGGGGAGAGTCTCAAAGATACCATTAAGACGATTGAGGTAATGGGTTTTGACCTGATGGTGATACGGCATTCCATGAGCGGTACGCCCCATTATGTAGCCAGGAACACTCGCATGAGAGTGATCAACGCCGGCGACGGCTTTAATGAACACCCCACCCAGGCCCTCCTGGATATGTTCAGCATTAGGGAGAAAAAAGGCAGCCTGGACGGTTTGAAGGTTTGCATCGTGGGAGATATATTGCATAGCCGGGTAGCCCGCTCCAACATCTACGGTCTGAGCCAGTTTGGCTGCGAAATCCGGGTGGTGGGGCCGGCCACCTTGCTTCCTCCCGGTCTGGATAAACTGGGCGTCAAGAGTTATTACAGCCTGGAAGAAGCGGTAAAGGGTGTTGATGTGGTTAACGTATTGCGCATCCAGATGGAGCGTCAACAGAGCGGATTGTTCCCCTCGCTCAACGAATACGCCAACCTTTATATGATAAGCCCGGAAAGGCTGAAAGGGGCCAAAGAAGACGCCCTTATTCTGCACCCGGGCCCCATGAACCGCGGAGTGGAAATATCCGGCAGCGCCGCCGACAGCGCTGTTTCAGTAATAAATGAACAGGTTACCAACGGGGTGGCGGTGCGTATGGCCTTGCTATTCTTGATGATGGGGGGAGCCAAAGATGAAATACTTGATTAAGGGTGGCAGAGTCATCGATCCGTCCAATAACATAAACGAGGTCTATGATGTACTGGTGGAGGACGGAAAGATTGAAGCAGTGGAGAAAAAAATCAGTTCCCCTGGTTCTGAAACCATAAATGCCCGCGGGATGATTGTAACACCAGGCCTTATCGACATGCATGTACACTTGCGGGAACCTGGTTTTGAATACAAAGAGGACATTGCTTCGGGAACCAGGGCGGCTGCCTTAGGTGGATTTACCACCCTGTGCTGTATGCCCAACACCGATCCGGTTATTGACAACCTTACGACCGCCAGTTTTGTGCGGGAAAGGGCCAAAAAATCGGGAGTGGTCAAAGTACTGCCCATCGGGGCGATAAGCAAGAAACAGGAAGGGCAGGAGTTGAGCGCCATAGCTGATCTGGTAGCGGCTGGCTGTGTGGCCCTCTCCGATGATGGCAAACCGGTGGCGAAAAGCAGCTTGATGAGAAATGCGCTGGAATATGCCCAGATGTTTGATCTGCCCATCCTCTCTCATTGTGAAGAATCGTCGCTGAGCAAAGACGGTCAGATGCATGAAGGATTTTATTCAACCATTTACGGTCTGCGGGGTATTCCGGCTGAGGCTGAGGAAATAATGGCCGTCCGGGACATTATCCTGGCTCGTTTGACCGGTGCCCGTCTCCATCTATGCCACGTTTCTACCAGCGGGGTCATTGAGATGGTCAGGCAGGCCAAGCGGGAGGGGCTTCTGGTTAGCTGTGAAGCAACCCCCCATCACCTGGCCTTGAGTGATGAAGTAGTGGGCAGCTATGATGCCGACACCAAGGTCAACCCGCCCCTGCGCTCGGTGGAGCATGTCGGAGCTCTGTTGGATGCGGTGAATGATGGAACGGTTGACTGTCTGGCAACCGATCACGCTCCTCATGAGCTGGAGAGTAAAGACTGCGAGTATGCCCTGGCCAGCTTTGGCATATCGGGGCTGGAAACAGCGGTTGCGGTCTGTATGAACCTGGTAAGCCAGGGTTTGCTGGATCTGGAACGGGTGGTGGCTGGTTTCACAAGTGGGCCTGCCCGGGTCTTGGGTCTTAAACAGGGAACTTTGAGCCCCCAGGCGGCGGCTGATATCACTATCATCGATCCCAAGAAGGTAAAACTTGTGGATCCTGCCTCGTTCTATTCCAAAGGCAAAAATACGCCGTTTAAAGGAATGGAGCTTACCGGCTGGCCTGTTTTGACCATGGTTGGGGGAGGCATCGTTGCCCAAAAAGGCAAACTGCTGGTGTAGATATGTGACTTTATTTAACAACTATCAATTAAAGACAGCTATCAGGGAATCCTGGCTCATCCGCAATGAAGGGGTTATGGGCGGGGTCGTTTGAAAATAATCTGGATTGTGGTACTAACCCTAAGCAGATGAGAGATTGAGCTTTGGCTTAAGATAGGGAGGATAGCTATGCCCCTGCAAAAAAATTTAAAAAAGGTGATGGTAATCGGCTCGGGGCCGATTATAATCGGGCAGGCCGCTGAATTCGACTACGCCGGGACCCAGGCCTGCCGTGCTTTAAAAGAAGAAGGCATTGAGATTGTGCTCTTAAACAGCAACCCGGCCACTATAATGACCGATGCCGACATAGCCGAACGGGTCTATTTTGAACCGATCACGGTGGATAACGTCCACCGCATACTGGTCAGGGAAAAACCCGACGGAATCATAGCCAACCTGGGCGGGCAGGTCGGGCTCAACATGGCTCTGGCTTTGCACCGGGAAGGCATATTAGAAAAAACCGGGGTACCGGTTTTGGGCATGCCTATAGAAGCTATAAACCGGGCCGAAAGCCGGGAAGCCTTCAAGCAGACCATGCAGGATATCGGTGAGCCGATTCCGGAAAGTGATATTGTGCATTCCGAAGCGGAGGCTTTAAACTTTGCGACTCAGATCGGCTACCCGCTGATCGTACGCCCGGCCTATACCCTGGGCGGCACCGGGGGCGGAACCGCTGTCAATGAAGAAGAATTGCGGCATATTATTATCCGGGGTTTAAAAAGCAGCCCCATCCATCAGGTCTTGTTGGAGCGGAGCGTGGCCGGCTACAAAGAGATTGAATTTGAAGTTATGCGGGATGCGAACGACAACTGCATCACCATATGCAGTATGGAGAATATAGACCCGGTGGGGATTCATACCGGAGACAGTATTGTCGTGGCCCCCGCTCAAACCCTGACCGATGAAGAATACCAGATGCTGCGGGCGGCTTCCATTAAGATTATCCGCGCTCTGAAAGTGGCCGGAGGCTGCAACATCCAGTTTGCCCTCGATCCCTTCAGTAAAAAGTACTATGTGATAGAAGTAAACCCCCGGGTCAGCCGTTCCAGCGCCCTGGCCTCCAAGGCCACCGGTTATCCCATTGCCCGGGTAACTACTAAAATAGCCATTGGCTACAATCTTGATGAAATCCCCAACGCGGTTACCGGAACAACCACTGCCTGTTTTGAACCGGCTATCGACTACGTAGTTTTAAAAGTTCCACGCTGGCCTTTTGACAAATTCGTTTTGGGCGACCGGCGTTTAGGTACCCAGATGAAGGCCACTGGTGAAGTGATGGCTATTGACCGCAGCTTTGAAGCGGCTTTCTTGAAAGCCATACGCTGTCTGGAAATCGGCTTTAACGGAATGCGGCTGGCTGGACTCAAGGACTTAAGTGATGAAGAATTGACCGTTCGACTGAAAGAAGCAGACGATGAACGCACTTTCATTATAACCGAAGCCTTTGAACGCGGTATGTCGGTTGATGATGTATGGCGGATTACCAGGATTGATAAGTATTTCCTGATAAAAATGAAGCATATCTTTGATTTTTCAAAAAAGATGGGTTCCCTGGAACTGGTTCCCGAGCGTCTGAGAGAAGCGAAACAGATGGGCTTTTCTGATAGTGAAATAGCAGGATTTAAAGGCATCAGTGAAATGGATGTACGCACAATGCGTAAAAAGGCAGGCATTGTACCTACCTATAAACTGGTTGACACCTGCGCCGCCGAGTTTGATGCCCTGACTCCCTATTACTACAGCTGTTATGAAGAAGAAAATGAGGTCAGCCACGTGCCTGGTGAGCGGAAAGTACTGGTCATAGGCTCGGGACCCATTCGCATCGGTCAGGGAGTAGAATTTGACTACTGCTCGGTACACGCCGTCTGGGCTTTACGGGAAGCCGGCATCAAGGCCATCATCGTAAACAACAACCCGGAAACGGTCAGCACCGATTTTGATACCTCGGATAGGCTTTATTTTGAACCGCTCGTTTTTGAAGATGTTATGAATATAATCGAAGAAGAGAATCCGGAAGGGGTGGTTGTTCAGTTCGGGGGCCAGACCGCCATCAACCTGGCCGGTGCCCTGGACAAAGCCGGAGTCAAAATTTTAGGCACCTCCAACGACAGCATCGACCGGGCCGAATCTCGGGATCGTTTCGACGCCCTGGTAGAGCAGCTGAGGATTCCCAGACCACCCGGAAAAAGCGTCTACTCGGTTGAGGATGCGGTTAAGGCAGCTGAAAAGATAGGCTACCCGGTGCTGGTAAGGCCATCTTATGTGCTGGGCGGAAGGGCCATGGAAATTGTATATAACGACGAAGAATTGGCCGGGTATATGCAGATGGCAGCCAGGATCAATCGCCAGCATCCGGTACTGGTAGATAAATATCTGCTAGGGACGGAAATCGAAGTCGATGCCATATGCGATGGGCAAGAAGTGTTGATTCCCGGCATTATGAGACACATAGAGCGAGCCGGGGTTCATTCGGGAGACAGCATGGCGGTTTTCCCGGCTCATGATCTAAGCCCTGAGATTACTGCTAAAATTATAGATTACACTACCAGATTGGCCCTGGAGTTGAAGGTCCTGGGGCTTATTAACATTCAGTTTGTTGAGTATGAAGGTGAGCTGTACGTGCTGGAGGTCAACCCTCGTTCCAGCCGTACCATTCCCTTTATGAGCAAGGTTTCTGGAATACCGATGATAAAACTGGGCACCGAGATACTTTTGGGGAAAACGCTTAAGGCTCAGGGCTATCGTGGTGGTCTACAGCCGGCTCCTGGATTTTTTGCGGTGAAGGTACCGGTATTTTCCTTTAATAAGTTGGAACAGGTGGATATTACTCTGGGACCCGAAATGAAATCAACCGGGGAAGTAATGGGCCTCGACAGTACCCTAAAGGGCGCTATTTTTAAAGGACTTTTAGCGGCCGGTGTCGAAATTCCCCAGAAGGGAACTATTGCCGCAACTATTGCGGATAAGGATAAAGATGAAGCAATTCCCATACTGGTGGATTTTGCCCGGGCTGGATTCAAGCTACTGGCCACGGAAGGCACGGCGGGGCGCTTGGCTAAGATGGGCATTGAAGCCAGGCTGGTAAAAAAATACGGGGAAGGTTATCCCAATATAGTAGACCTGATCCGCGAAGGTGAGATTGATTTCGTAGTAAATACCCTCACTCATGGCCGCACGCCTTTTTCAGACGGTTTTCAGATACGCCGGGCGGCGGTTGAGTTAAATGTTCCCTGCCTGACGTCACTTGATACCTTAAAAGTGATTCGGGAAGTTGTTGTAGAAGAAAATCCGGGAGGACTAGATCTAAAATATCTCCAGGAATATGTAACTAACTGTTAATTAGGAATGCTGATAGCATGAGCATAAACCAAAGCAGGGCAGGAGGTTGTTTAATGCCTTCAATGGAAAAGGGACTGGTGGTTCGTCACCTTCAAGTAGGGCAGGATCTCTTTGAGATGGAGCTGATTACCCCCGGCATGGTCCCGGAATGTCAACCCGGTCAATTTGTCCACGTTCAGGTCGGGCAGGAGAACTATCCGATATTGAGGCGTCCTCTGAGCCTCTATGACGTCGACCGCCATTTGGGCAGTATTGTATTTCTATATAAAGTAGTGGGGGAAGGAACCCGTCTTTTAAGCAAAGTACGCGCCAAAGACAGTCTCAAGGTGATGGGACCTCTGGGGCGGGGGTTTTCCCTGCCCAAAGAAGAAAGCAACGTGCTCCTGGTAGGCGGTGGGGTGGGAATTGCACCCCTGGTATACCTGGCCCGGGTTCTGGTTGAGCGCCGCTGCCAGGTGCGGGTCTTGCACGGAACCCAAACCAGGGAGCAACTGGCTGCTTTTGTTAAACTCAGGCAGATCGGCGTACAATTCATGCCGGCCACCGTGGACGGAAGCGCCGGCTACAAAGGCCTGGTTACCGAATTATTGTTTAAAAAGATCGATCCGGCCTGGGTTGACTGTATATATACCTGCGGCCCCGAGCCCATGATGGCCCGCACGGCCGCTTTTGCCAGACAGTACCGTATTGCCGGGCAGGCCTCTCTGGAAGAACATATGGCCTGCGGGGTAGGCGCTTGTCTGGGCTGCGCCCGCAAGCTGAAGGCAGACGACCCGGGTTATGCCAAGATATGTAAAGACGGACCGGTTTTTGACCTGGACCAGCTTGACTGGTCCGGGATTTAGACGAGGAGGAAGGCCTTTGAAAAAGGAAACCAGCCGCCGGGAGGCAGCGTTACAACCCAGTATAGCCGTGGAGCTGGGGGGGATAAACTTAAAGAACCCGGTTGTAGCTGCTTCCGGGACCTTTGGATATGGAAGTGAATACGAGGGCTTTATCGATCCCGCCGAACTGGGGGCGGTCAGTGTTAAAGGCACCACCCTGGAACCCCGTCCCGGCAATCCACCCCGGCGTATCTGCGAAACAGCCAGCGGTATGCTGAACTCCATAGGTCTGGAAAATCCGGGAATAGAGGTCTTTTTACGCGATTACCTTCCCGGATTGAACAGCCGGGGGGTGGTTGTCCTGGCTAACATTGCAGGAAATTCGGTTGAGGAATACGCCCGGATGGCTTCCCTTATAAACGACAGTACCGGCGTGGCCGGCATTGAGATGAACATATCCTGCCCCAATGTAAAACAGGGCGGCTTGCAGTTTGGCACCGATCCGGACATGGTCTACCAGGTGGTTAAAGCGGTCCGAGAGCAGACTACCCTGCCGGTTATACCAAAACTATCGCCGAATGTCAGTGATATCGTAGCGATTGCCAGGGCTGCCCAGGCCGCCGGAGCCGACGCACTGTCGATGATCAATACCCTGATGGGGATGGCGGTTGATATAAAAAACCGAAGACCGGTTCTGGGTAATATTTTTGGAGGGTTGTCCGGACCGGCCATCAAGCCGGTGGCTCTGCGCATGGTTTACCAGGTTTATAAAGAAGTTGATCTGCCGATACTGGCAGGTGGGGGCATTATCAACGGAAACGACGCCCTGGAGTTTATTATGGTGGGTGCGACAGCAGTTTCCATAGGCACCGGAATTTTCCTTAACCCCTTCCTGGGAAGGGACATCGTTCAGGGCATTTTGCGCTATATGAAGGAAAATGGTTTAAAGAACCTGGAGCAGATTCGCGGGGTGGCCGTAGATTAGTACTAGGCGCTAAAGGAGGAAACCGATGTGGAATCCAAAGACAGAATAATCCTGGCCCTGGATGTTGACACCCAGGCTGAAGCAGTAGGACTGGTTAAAGAGCTTAGCTGTTATGTAGGAACCTATAAAATAGGTATGCAGCTTTTTAATGCCTGCGGACCGGAGATTGTTCACCGTATAAACGATCTGGGGGGCAGGGTATTCGTTGACCTTAAATTCCATGATATTCCGAATACAGTGGGGGCGGCCGGCCGGGTAATGACCAGGCTGGGCTGCGCTATGTTCAATGTGCACGCAGCCGGGGGCCGGGAGATGATGAAAAGCATTGCCCGGGAAGTGGCCCAGGAATCGCAGCGCCTGGGTGCGGCGCAGCCGCTTATCCTGGCCGTAACGGTTTTGACCAGCATTTCCCAGCAGGATTTAGAAAACGATGTTTTGATCAGGGGGATGGCTCTGCCCGAAGTGGTCAGCCGGTGGGCCCAAATGGCCCGGGAAAGCGGACTGGGGGGCGTAGTTTGCTCACCCCAGGAGATCCCGGTAATCCGCCAGGCCTGCGGCCCGGATTTTAAAATTGTAACTCCCGGGATAAGACCGGTCTGGTCGGAAGCGGGCGACCAAAAGAGAATAACCACTCCCCGTCAGGCTCTGGATATGGGGGCCGATTACATGGTGATCGGACGGCCTATTTTAAAAGCCGCTGATAGAATTGAAGCAGCCCAGAAAATCATAGCAGAATTGGAGGCATAATAATGTTGGACAACATCGATGCAACTCGCATCTTTTCCGAGTCCGGGGCCTTGTTAACCGGCCATTTCAAGCTTACCTCGGGGCGGCACAGCAACCGTTACATGCAATGCGCCCAGGTCTTGCAATATCCCCAATATACCGAGCAGTTGGCCCTTCACCTGGCAGAACAATTTGCCGGGGACGGAATAGAACTGGTAGTGGGGCCGGCCATGGGTGGAATTATTGTGGCCTATGAAGTGGCGCGGCAGATGGGAATCAGCGCTATCTTTACCGAACGCCAGGATGGAAAGATGGAACTGCGCCGGGGATTTGTGATTCAGCCCGGACAGCGGGTTCTGGTGGTGGAAGATGTAGTTACAACCGGAGGTTCGGTTCAGGAGGTCATAGACCTCGTACGGCAAAACGGCGGAGTGGTAGCCGGGGTGGCAGTACTGGTGGACCGCAGTGGCGGAAAAGTCAATTTTGGAGTAAAACAGGCTTGCGTTTTGCAGCTCGATATAGAATCATGGTCGGCTGAGGACTGCCCGATGTGCCAAGCCGGGCAGGGTGAGCCCGTAAAGCCGGGCAGCCGCAGTTAACAATTCCAACTCACCTTAGGAGTGAATAGCAGTGAAGGTATATTTAAACGGGCGGGAAGTTCCCTTTTCAGACAGCGGTTATGAATACGTTTTTATCAAGCCCTATGAGAGGCACCAGCATCAGACCGTCAAACGCGAGGTCGGGGAGTTGACCCTGCAGCTCTACGATAATGGGGTACAGATCAGAACCCTGGTTACTCCCAAGGAGGTTTCGACTGTCATCAACCGGGATGTGGCTATAGATAAGCTCAATAAAAAGATCTATATCCTGGAAGCTGATACCCAGGTAAAAGAAAACCCTGACGGCTCAATTGAAATTGTTCAGTAAACCGGAGAAGTCGTCCTCCCGGTTGTGCATCAGGCGCCATGCAGTTTTTCCGGATCAATCGCTCGCGGGTTGACCATGATCGTCCAATAGTTGTCGTAGATTACCATACCCGGCCGGGCCCCGGCCGGTTTTTTGACGTTGGAGCGGAAGGTATAATCCACCGCCACCTTGTCTGACTGGGAGGCCTTGCTGTAGAGGGCGGCCAGGCAGGCAGCTTCTTCCAGTGAGCGATCCGGCACATCATGGATCGAGTGCACTTGGGGAGGAAGCTTCAAAATCACATGGGTGCCGGGGACTTCCTTGGTGTGCAGCCAGAGGTCGCCGCGTTCCGCCTGCTTCAGGCTCAAGTGATCATTTTGCCGGTTGTTGCGCCCCACCAGGATGGTCAGGCCGTCCGAGGACAGGTAGCTGCGAGGCTGGCTGCGCATCTGCTCTTTGCGGCGTTTCTTGCCCTTTTCTTTTAAGTAATGCTCCTTTTCCAGCTCTTCGACCACCTCTTCCAAAAGCTCCAGGGTTTCGGCCTGTTCGATGGACAGCAGAACCGATTCCAGGTAGTTGATCTCTTCGTTGTTTTTAGCCATCAACAACTGCAGGTGCTTGATGGCCTTGGTGCTCTTATTGTAGATCTTGAAATAGCGCTGGGCATTCTGGATTGGGGTGTACATGGGATCCAGCTTGATTTCAACGGGCTCTTTGCTGTAGAAATCCTCCAGGGATACTTCGGTTTGCCCTTTCTTTATTTCGTGGGCGTAAGCAGTCAGCAATTCACCCCATACCTGGTAGCGCTTATTGTCCCGGGCCTGGGTTAAATCACCCTCTTGATGGAAGCGTTTGCGGTGCAAGCGATCCAAAATCTCCTTTAACTGCCGGGCATAGTTGACTTTCATCGATTCCAGGCGGGCGATGCTCAAGCTATCGTCATAATAGCGTTGACAGGCCTCGCTTATTCCGGAAAAGAATATACTGGATCCTGGGAGCGAATAAATTCTATAGGGGGCAAAATCCTGGGGGTGCTGGTTCTGGTACACTAGCTGGGCTTGAATAATATCTTCATTAAAACTGCGCAGAATACTTTGCAGATACTGATAGAGATGTAAAAGCTCGATCGCTCCACAGTATTCAACCGCCATATTTTCATCTAACCCGGCTCCCAGGCAGATTTGTCGGCAGGAGAAAGGGCTTAAACCAGAAAAGGTTCGGAACAGAGCCTGGGGCAGGCTGGTATTCTCTCCCTGCCGGTAAAAATGCTTGGCAAAGAGATCAAAGGAGGTTTCCAGCGGATTCAGCTTATCCTGGGCTGATGGGCGTACATAGGTTTTGCCCGGCAGTACCTCACGGAAAGAGCTTAATTCACTGCCGTATTTCTTTATGGCGTCAATGATTACTTGATTTTCCGGATGGATCAGAATAATATTGGAATGCTTTCCCATAAATTCACATATGAGGATTTTTTTTCGCCATTCCCTATATTCGTCCAGGGCTTCAATTTCGATATGTATAATACGATCAAAATCAAGCTGGGTTATTTTCTGTATTTTTCCGCCTTCCAGGTATTTGCGCAGCAGCATGCAGAAAGCCGGCGGGTTGACGGGATTGGCTTGTTTTTCGCCGGTTAAATGCATTCTGGCCCAACGGGGATTGGCTGACAGCAGGAGACGGAAGCTCCCACTGCCGGGTTGGCGAATAGAAAAAACCAGTTCATCCTTGAGCGGCTGGTGGATTTTATCGATCCGGGCATTTAGAAGAATCTGATTTAACTCAAAACAGAGTCGATTAATGGTCAAACCGTCAAATGGCATAATATTGCATGGCCCCCTTAACACGAACAGTATACCATTTGGCGTCTTAACCATACAAATGCTGCCATGCATACATATTGCCTATCAAAAGTAATATAAAAACATACGATACTCTAAGAAAGAGGATCTGGGAGGTGAACTCAAAATATGAGTGGTCCGGCCATCCTTTATAACGATGTACTCAAACAGGTAGACGTCCTGGAACGGCAAAAGAAAGATTTAAGCCGGGACTTGCTTCTATATAAAGAAGGCCGCCGGCGCATGAAATTGATCTACGCTTTCCTGAGTTATGATCTGGATAAACATGAACTTTTTGAGCATGCCGCGGTTTGTGCCCTGTGTAATCATGAAGAACACGTTCTGTATGATTTGCAGGATTTTTATGCCCACGTTCGGGGCGGTGATCTTATGGATAGAATACGCACCGAAATTAAATGCACCCGCAGGTTTATGCAACTGGTGGAAAAGAGTATGGAAAACGAGGGCGGCTTAAACTTTACGGAGCGCAGGCTGCTACAGGAACTGTGTAAATATATCCTGGAACAAGCCCGGCTTTATCGTCAGATTTAACCGGGGGTAGGTTCCCCTTGCTTTTTATTTTAGGCCTGGACAAGGCCGATTCATTCCAACTCCTACTAGTACAACGTTCGGTATATTCGCGCCCATAATTTGGGCAGATTTTTCCGAATTACTGCGTTGTCGTCAATCGGAATACGTCCAGTATTACTCATTCCTCCGCCTTGTACTCCAAAAAAATCTGCTCCAACTTATGAACACAATATACCGAATGTTGTACTAGCCCACCTTTACTTGCCTCCCTGCTTGGTTTGCTTAATCTGCTTGCTGCCCGCCCCACAGCGAACGGTTGCCGGGTAAAACGACAGGTCGCGAGCAATTCCCGCATGCCCAGGCGGGTTCTTGACTTGGCTAGGGAAATAGTTAAAACTATTTTCTAAGGAAACGGGGAGGTAAAGGTATGGAAAAAATCAAGGTAGTGGTAAATGGAGCCCTGGGGAAAATGGGCAGCGAAACGGTAAAGGCGGTGCTTAATGAACCGGAACTGGAACTGGTTGGAATGGCTGATATCAGGTCCCGAGGAGAAAGCATTGGGTATATAATAGGTGACAGCCAGCTGGATATGATCATTGAAAACGATGCGGAAAAACTTATTGAGCTTACCCGCCCGGCTCTGATCATAGATTTTACCAGTCCTCAATCGGTTTTTGACAGCATCCGCAGCTTTTTAAAAATGGGGGTTTCATGTGTGGTGGGGACCACCGGTCTGAGCGATGCGGAGTTGAAACAGCTTGATCAATTGGCTCTCAGCAAGGGAGTTGGGGTGGCGGTTATTCCTAATTTTGCCATAGGAGCCGTTTTAATGATGAAATTTGCCCGGGAAGCGGCGCGCTATTTCCCTGATGTGGAAATTATTGAACTGCACCACCCGCAAAAGCTCGATTCGCCTTCCGGTACTTCGATAAAAACCGCTGAGCTTATAAACGAGGCCCGGTCTGCCCGTGTACCCAGCGGCATTCGAGAAATAGAAAAAATACCGGGTTGTCGAGGGGGAGATGCGGACGCAGTGCGCATTCACAGCGTCCGATTACCTGGATTTGTGGCTCACCAGGAAGTGATTTTTGGCGGATTGGGCCAGAGCCTCACCATAAGGCATGATTCCTACGATCGAGTCGGTTTTATGCCGGGAGTTATCATGGTAATCAAAAAGATGAAAGAAATCAAAGGATTGGTTTACGGAATGGATAATCTATTGTAAGCATATAACGCGCTTAAGAATAAGGACGGCCTTTTTTCTTAATGGGGAAAAGGCCGTTTTTTTGCTGTTTAGCCTGCTTCCGGATTAATTTCAGACAAGCACCATGACAATAAAGCCCACATATAATGCTACTAGTTCTGGCAAATATTCTATTTACCCAAAAGGGGGAGTGTTCTTGAGTTCGGTGCTTTCCGGCCTGAAAATAGCGGTGCTGGGAGGAGACGCCCGGGAGTTGATCCTGGTGGCGGAGCTGGTCAAAATGGGGGCGACGGTTGTTGTGGCTGGCTTCCCCAGCGATATGATCAGCCCTGGAGCCTGTATGGCCCATTCAATTGAGGAGGCCTGCCAGGATGCCGAGGTCGTGGTTATGCCTTTACCCGGAACCAATCCCCAGGGTGTAATAAGGGCGGTATACCATCAGGGCCAGCTTCAATTAAGTGAAAAAGCTATTCGCAGCATTGCCGCTCACGCCATTGTGATCATTGGCACGGCTCGCCCTTTCCTCAAGCAGTGGTCGGAAAAACACGGATTTACCTTGTTAGAGATTAATGATGATGATGAGTTGGCCATACTTAACTCCATACCGACGGCAGAGGGCGCCCTGCAGATTGCCATGGAAGAAACCTCGATCACCATACATGGCAGTCGTTCCTGCGTCATTGGTTTTGGCCGAGTGGGGGTCAGTATGGCCCGGGCTTTGAAGGCTCTTGGTTCTGACGTATGCGTAGTGGCCCGCAACAAGGGCCAACTGGCCCGAGCCTATGAAATGGGCTGCCGTCGCGCGGAATTCAGCAGTTTGCCAGGCATATTGGCTCAATATGACCTGGTTTTCAATACGGCGCCGGCCATGGTTCTTAACCGGGAGCTTCTACAACACGCCCGCCCGGAGATAGTCATTATCGACCTGGCCAATCAGCCAGGGGGTACTGATTTTGAAGCCGCCAATGATCTGGGTATAAAAGCGATTCTGGCTCCCGGGCTTCCGGGAAAGGTGGCTCCCACATCAGCGGGCCGTATTCTGGCCGAAGTTGTTCCCCGGAGAATTATCAGGGAACTCAGCAAAGCGGACAGTAAGCTTCTTTTTGGGTAGCAGGGAGGTGCAGGCATTGCAGGAGTCACAGAAGACATCAAACAGATTACAGGGTGTAAAAATAGGCCTGGTTTTTACCGGATCGCACTGCACTATTGGCGAAGTCTTACCCCAGATCAATAAACTCAAACAAGAAGGAGCCGAAATCTATAGTATTCTATCCTATACGGTTGAAGCGACCGACACCCGCTTCTATAAAGCGGCCGATCTCAAGAAAGAATTGACCGCCGTCAGTGACCATCCTTTAATATCAAGCATAGTGGACGCCGAACCGATTGGGCCGCAAAAACTATTGGATGTGGCGGCTATAGTTCCGGCCACGGGTAATACTATAGCCAAACTGGCCAATGGAATCGTCGATACGCCGGCCTTAATGGCGGTAAAGGCCCAGCTGCGCAACCAGCGCCCGGTAGTAATCGCCATTTCCACCAATGACGCCTTGAGCATGAATGCCAAAAACATCGGTCTGTTACTTAATACAAAAAATATATATTTTGTTCCCTTTCGCCAGGATGACCCATTCAACAAAGGAAGCTCGGCGGTTGCGTGCATGGAGTTGCTGGCGGACACTATACTCATGGCTTTACAAGGACGTCAGCTTCAGCCGCTGCTCCTGGGCCCCCGTCCTTGAGAGCCCCTGATCCATGTGCTACAATAACCTTTAGATTCATTTTAGGAGGTAATCATCGTGGCACAGGGGATTAATTTAGCCATTGTCGGAGCAACCGGGGCGGTGGGGCAGGAAATGCTCAAAATTCTGGAAGAACGCCAATTTCCCGTTAACGAGCTGATTCTCCTGGCTGATCCGCGTGAAGCAGGCGCCAGGATAGTCTTTCGAGGGGAGAGCTTTACCGTCCGGGGAGCCGATGCTGAAGCCTTTAAACAAGCTGATATAGCGCTCTTTGCGGTAAACACGGAAATAAGCCAGGTATTGGCCCCGCAGGCGGTTGAAAATAAATGTACGGTTATAGACAACAGCTACGCTTTTCGGCTGGATGACCGGGTGCCCCTGGTGGTTCCCGAGGTAAATCCAAATGATATTGATTGGCACCAGGGGATTATTGCCAACCCCAACTGCTCTACCATCATCATGGTGGTGGCCATCAACCCCATTCACCTGGCGGCTGGCCTTAAGCGGGTCATTGTTTCCACTTACCAGGCAGTGTCCGGGGCCGGAATATTAGGCCTTAAGGAGCTTGAGGAGCAGGTGCGGGCCTGGGCGGCTGGAGAAACGAAAAACCCCGAGGTTTTTCAGCACCCCATAGCCTTCAACGTAATACCGCATATTGATGCTTTTATGGATGAAGGATACACCCGTGAAGAATTGAAGATGGTCTGGGAGACAAGGAAGATCATGCATGCCCCGGATCTCAAAATATCGGCAACGACGGTTAGAGTACCGGTTTTTAGAAGCCACTCGGAGTCTATCACTTTAGACTTAGAGAAAGATTTGACTCCTGAACAGGTAAAAAATATCCTGTCTCAGGCTCCCGGAGTTGTGGTTCAGGACGACCCGTCCCAGAATATATATCCCATGCCGCTTAACTCCTCGGATACCGATGAGGTCTATGTCGGCCGGATACGAAGGGACATATCGGGCGAGCGGGGCATTGCATTATGGGCGGCCGCCGACCAGATCCGCAAGGGAGCAGCAACCAATGCGATTCAAATCGCCGAGCTGGTCTTAAATAAGAACCTTTTTTAGGAAGGTGGCAATTTGAAGGTTGTCGTTCAGAAGTTTGGCGGAACTTCGCTGGCTTCTCCGGAGGCCAGGTCCCGGGTATGCAGCATCATAGCTGAAGCCAGGAAGCAAGGGTTTAAACCGGTCGTGGTTGTATCAGCCATCGGGCGGGAAAACGATCCATATGCTACCGATACCTTGATCAATTTGTTAAAACAGGTAAACCCCTGTCCCTCCCCGCGCGAATTGGATTTATTGCTTTCCTGCGGGGAGTTGATTTCCGGGGTTTTACTATCCAGTCAACTGGCGGCCGGGGATATTCCGGCCTGCTATCTGAGCGGCGAAAGAGCAGGCATTGTCACCGACGGCAACTACTCCAACGCCCATATACTTTATATTAGGCCGGGCCGGCTCTTGGATCTGCTGGCCCAAGACTGTGTTCCAGTGGTAGCCGGGTTTCAAGGGGTAAGCGAGGAGGGCGAGCTTACCACCCTGGGGCGGGGCGGCAGCGACACTACCGCGGCTGCTCTGGGTGTGGCCTTGAGGGCTGAAGTGGTGGATATATTCACCGATGTTGAAGGGGTAATGACCGCTGACCCGCGTATTGTTGAAAACGCCCGCTTGCTGGACGCGATAACCTATAACGAGATCTGTCAGCTGGCCCGGGAAGGAGCCAAAGTGATCCATCCCCGGGCGGTAGAAATTGCCATGCAGGCCGGCATTCCCTTGAGGGTTCGCTCTACTTTCGCCGATTCAGAAGGCACCCTGGTGGCCAACCAGCTTCGGGGCGGCGGCGACAATATCCAAATCATCCGGGATAACCTGATAACCGGGATAACCTATACTTCCACCCTGGCTCAACTCAAGATAAGCAAGGATGCGCCCGGATACAATGGCTTCGATCTGGCGGTTTTTCAGGCTATGGCCCGGGCTGACATCAGTGTGGATTTTATAAATGTTCAACCGGACCGGATAACCTTTACCGTTTTGGCTGAAGCGGGCGACCAGGCGGTTAAGATCCTTAATGATATTGACATTTTCCCGGCTTTGGAATTTAATTGTGCTAAGGTCGCCGTTGTTGGAGCGGCGATGACCGGCATTCCCGGGGTTATGGCCCGGGTGGTGGAGGCCTTGAGTGAAAAACATATCCCCATTCTGCAATCCGGAGATTCCTATACCAATATATGGTGTCTGGTCAAGAGAGAGCATATGGAGAGAGCGGTTAAGGCTTTACACGACAAATTTGAGCTGGGCAAAAAATAAGAATGGTAGGTGAAAGTATGCAATTGCCGAGATTATGGACAGCGATGATTACTCCCTTCGACGAACAGCTTAAAGTCAATTACAGCAAAGCGGTTGAACTGGCCAACTACCTCTGTGACAACGGCAGTGAAGGGATCATCGTCAGCGGCACCACCGGGGAATCACCGGTACTTTCGATGGAGGAACAGCTTCAGCTCTTTGCCTTGATAAAAGAAAAAGTAGGTAAACGGGTCCCCATATGGGGGGGGACCGGTTCAAATAATACCGCCCATGTGGTTGAATTGAGCCGGGAGGCTGAAAAGGCTGGTTTAGACGGGTTGCTGCTGGTATGCCCCTATTACAACAAACCTCCCCAGGAGGCATTGTACAGGCATTTTAAAACGATTGCCGAAGCCGTCTCCATACCGGTGATGCTCTATAATATTCCCGGAAGAACAGCGGTAAACATGACCCCTGCCACCATGGCCCGGCTGGCCGAAATTGACAATGTGGTGGCGGTCAAGGAATCGACCGGTGATATGGAGCAATGCTCCCTGTTAAACAGCCTCTTGCCGGCCGATGTAGCCGTATTTTCCGGTGACGATTCTCTGACCCTTCCCATGATGGCTCTGGGGGCCAGGGGTGTGGTGAGTATTGTCTCCCATATCCTGGGCAACGAGATAAAGGCCATGATCGATGCTTTTGTCGCCGGAAACGTTGAACAGGCCAGGGAACTGCATATCAAACTATTTCCTGCTTTTAAGGGCTTGTTTATAACCACCAATCCCATACCGCTTAAAGCCGCCCTGAACTTAATGGGCATGGAGGTGGGTGGAGTCCGTCTGCCCTTAATCGAAGCGGATGACGCCCAGGTGGAAGCGATGAGGGCATTATTAAAATCATATAATTTAATGGCCTAGTTTAGTAAAAAGCACGGACCGCCGTGGAGAGGATGGAGTGTCAGCTTCCATCCTTCGGCATTTTTCTACATAAATTATGAAACTATTGAGCAGGCCGGATTGTCGGTATATTGTAAGGTTTACAATTTTCAGCTATAATTATCAGGACAGTATTGTGCGGACATAATTATTTGGAAGAATCTAAGGTGACAACTTTATAGCAAAGGAGGTGTTTCGGTGTCTGAAGAAGCCCGTTTGCACATCATTCCCCTGGGCGGTTTGGGGGAAATCGGGAAGAACATGATGGCAATCAGATATCAGGACACTATTGTGGTTATTGACGCCGGGCTTATGTTCCCTGAAGAAGAACTGCTGGGCATTGATATGGTAATACCTGATATTACCTACCTTTTAGAAAACCGGGATAAAGTAAAGGCCATTCTGCTTACCCATGGACATGAAGACCATGTGGGGGCGCTTCCCTATGTGCTTAAAGAGATAGATGTGCCAATATATGGGAGCCGCTTGACTCTGGGCCTGGTTGAGCAAAAACTCAGTGAACAGGGTATAGACGCAGCGGATTTTCACTCCATATTGCCGCGCGATAAAATAAAGATAGGGCCGTTTGAAGTCGAGTTTTTCCGGGTCAGTCACAGCATTCCCGATGCCATGGGAATAGCCTTGCATACTCCCCTGGGAATCGTTCTTCATACCGGTGACATTAAACTGGATCAGACGCCGGTCGATGGTGAAGTAGTCGATTTTCGAAAACTGGCCGAGCTGAGTGAAAAAGGCGTTCTGGTAATGTTGGGCGACAGTACCAACGCTGATAAGATAGGATTCACCATGTCCGAAAAGGTTGTGGGCAACACCTTTGACGACCTGTTTGGCCGCTGTGAAGGGCGCATTATAGTAACTACTTTTGCTTCCAATGTGCATCGCATTCAGCAGGTTATAAACACCGCCCAAAAATATGGGCGTAAAGTTACGGTAGTAGGACGCAGTATGATAAACAATGTTCGGGTTTCTATGGACCTCGGCTATATGACAGTTCCGGAAGGACTTCTAATTGAAGTTGAGGAGATCAACCAGTATCGTCCCAACCAGATAGTTATCGTGACTACCGGTTCCCAGGGGGAGCCGATGTCAGCCCTTACCCGCATGGCCACGGCAGATCACCGTTGGGTGGCTATTCAACCCGGGGATACGGTTATCATATCCGCAACCCCTATACCGGGCAATGAAAAGCTGGTAGCCAAAACGGTTGATCTCCTTTTCCGCCAGGGAGCTGAAGTGGTTTACGAAAAAGGCGTGGGGGTGCATGTATCAGGTCATGCCGCCCAGGAAGAGCTTAAGATATTGCTCAACCTGATCCGCCCCCGTTATTTTATACCCGTGCATGGCGAATACCGCCATCTGATGAAGCATGCTAAATTGGCCGAAAGCCTTGGAATACCGCGGTCGCGCATTTTTGTCACCGAGAATGGTCAGATGATCGAAGTGGGTAAGAAGAAAGCCAGCATAGTCGGTAAGGTGACTGCGGGTAAGGTTTTGGTTGACGGTTTGGGGGTAGGGGATGTAGGCAATATTGTTTTGCGGGACCGTAAACAGCTGTCCCAGGACGGCATTATGATTGTGGTGGTCACCCTCAATAAAGAGGTAGGCGAGGTTGTCGCCGGCCCCGATATTGTAACCCGTGGCTTTGTTTATGTCAGGGAGTCTGAAAAGCTGATCGATGAGGCCAAGGAAAAAGTCAAAGACGCCCTTGACAACTGCACCAAGCGCGGCATAACTGAATGGGCGGTAATCAAGGCCCATGTCAGGGACCGCCTGAGTAAATACCTGTACGACATGACCGGCCGTCGCCCCATGATCATGCCCATAATAATGGAAGTTTAGCAAAAAACAATAGTGAAATACTTATACTGCCAGGTGCCACGAATGCGCCTGGCAGTTTGGTTTTGAAATGATAACCCAATCGGCCAAGGTATGATTTCCGGGTTTTTAGCCAAGCTAAGGATGAGTAAAATCATTTGGAAGGGGATAAAGCGTTGACGGAGACCAATCCACAAGCGGGCGATAACCAGGAACAAAAAATCGAAGCCATAAAAGAATTGGGTCAAACCGAGGTTCCATCATTTAAGAGCGATATCCACTGCCTTACCATAAGCGGGCAGGTGGAAGGACATATGGTTCTTCCTCCCCAAAACAAGACTACCAAATATGAGCACCTGATGCCGCAACTGGTAGCCATTGAGGAAAACCCCAACATCAAAGGCCTGCTGGTTCTCCTGAATACGGTCGGTGGTGATGTGGAGGCCGGTTTGGCCCTGGCGGAGATGATCTCCAGCTTATCCAAACCAACCGTATCGATTGTCCTGGGGGGAGGCCATTCCATTGGCTCGTCAATAGCAGTGAGCACTGATTATACATTTATAGCGCCGACCGCCACCATGACGATTCACCCCATCAGGCTCACCGGGCTTGTAATAGGGGTTCCGCAGACCTATGAATACCTGGATAAAATGCAGGACCGGGTAGTGCGTTTCGTGATCGAGCATTCTCGTATAACAGAAGAACGCTTCAGGGAATTGATGTTCAAGACCGGAGACCTGGCCCGGGACATTGGGACCGTTCTGGTGGGCAGGGATGCTGTGGACTGTGGCCTTATTGACGAAGTCGGGGGTGTCAAAGAGGCGCTCGGCAAGCTTCATAAAATGATATCCGGTGAAGGGGGGCTGGTGCAGTGATATTCTATTGGCCGGAGATGCAGGCCTGGGATGATTCCTCCCCGCCAAAAGAAAGGCGTTACTTCAAGCTGCCTTCGGGCGGAACCCTGGCCGCTGAAGCGTGGGGCCGTGATCAACTGCGGGTGGTCGAGGTAATCAGCACTGATCCGGCCGATTATATAAACAGCGTAATTGAGCCCGGCCGCATCTTGACTCTTGAACCCCGGGTTCAGACTGAAGCTTCGGCCGGCTCTGGTTCGGAGGCTTGAGGGGATCCGGCCCCGTCCAATAAAAAGCCTATTATTTCATCGGTAAGATTGATGAGTACATGGCCATGGTCGGGCAGCACCGTAATGCCTGCCCGGGGCAGCAGGCGCTCCAAACGGGCGGCCATTTTTGCACTATGATTAATAACGTCTTTAGCGCCGGTAAAGAGCTTTACCGGCATAATTAAACGCTTTATGTCTTCGTCTGAGAACATGTCAATAGTCCCTAGACGGGGCCGAAAATTGGTCATTATCAGATTTATGAACTCCAGGGCCGGTTCGCCGATAGCTGCTTCGCCTACAACCAGCTTGTTTAAGATCTCAGCCCCCTTTTTGCCCATCAGGCTTAAAGGCAAGGCCTTTATTAAGAACGACCATTTGGTGGGAACCAGTCCCGAGGGTGCCAATAGCACCAGCTTGTTAACCCGTTCAGGTTGATAAATAGCGTATTTGAGAGCTATCCAACCCCCGTAGGAAAGCCCTACAATGGAGGCCTGCTCAAGACGCAGTTCGTTCAGAACATCTTCCAGCCATTCAGCAAAGGCCGGACTTCTCCAGGACGGTCGATTGCGCGAACTCTTGCCCGGCTCTCCCGGAATGTCTACCAAATAAACCCGAAAGTGCTGGCAATACCGGGCTACATCTCCCATCCAGGCAGCTGAATTGGAATTAGAGCCATGAAGCAATATCAGGGGGGGATTTAAAGGGTCGCCGCAGGCTATTACATGGGTGCGTCCGTGTCTGGTATTGGTCCTGCCGGAGTCGTAAGACACCGGCCATTGCTCCAGGAGTTGGTTATAGTAACTCATGACCAGCATTTCTCCACTGGTTGTCTTATATATTGACTTCTTATTCATGGTCTTTTTTCCTTTCTTTAGGCTCAGTCTGCCCACTGAACTTTCTCAATTCAGAACGAAGCTGGTGCACCCAGGATAGCTCGTTTTGGTATACGGCCGACCAGTTTTGGGAGATCATCCGCCAGAGACATTTTTCCCTTTCCGTACGGGCCGGATTGGGGCTCCCGCGTCTTTCCCGCTCGGTGTGAATGAGCAATTGCAGCTTCAACTCTTCTTCATAAACAACCAACAGCTTTTCCAATTCCTTGTCATCCAACTGATCAGCCCAGGCCAGCTGAATTAAAAAGGTATTGCGCAGTTGGGGCGGCTCAGGCTGGCTGGTAAGCCATTCCCGCAGCGCGGACTGTCCCAGTGCAGTAATAGTATACAGTTTGCGGGCCGGATTATTTTCCTGCAGCTGGATTTCACTCTCCAGCAAACCTTCCTGGTGTAATTGTACCAGACTGCGATATATTTGATTATTATTGCCTGACCAGTACAATGACTGAGACTGGGCAAATATTTTTTTTAAATCATATCCCGAAAAAGGTCTCCAGCTTAGAAAACCCAGGATGGCAAATTTTATATTCATACTATCTCCCATAGATTTTATTTAACATATGTTAATGTTAACATATGGATTGTTTAAAGGCAAGATGGATGATTTTGGACTAATTAGGCAGTGAGCTGTGCTATAATGAATTGATGCCAATTTCACTCGGCCAGGGGCGTAATATTTGCAGGACCATAGTCTCGACACAGAGGATAATAGGTGTTTGTTGGCATTGCTCGACTTGTGTCTATATGTGTAAACTTTTCCTTAGCAAGGAAGAGAAAGGGCTGTTCTTTTCTATGTAACGGAGGGCTGAAACTTAAAAACCATGGCGAAAAAAAAGGAACCGGTCAGAAAGGTAAAAAGGAAAGTAAGAAAGGCTGAGCCTTCTCCGGAACAATTGGCCCAAGCCAAACTTGGCCGTGAGATACTGTCGATTACCCTGTTCATGTTGGCCGTTTTTTTGTATGTGGGCTTGAGCAAATACCAGGGAAACCCCCAGGACGCTCAGTTTTTAGGTATAGTTGGAACATCTGCGCTGAGTCTTCTGCACACCCTGTTTGGAGTGGCTGGTTCATATGTGGTGGTTTTCTTTTTCCTGGTTTGGGCTATACACATAGGACTGGAAAAAGAAATTTGGTCTTCCCGAATGACGGGCGTAGTTGTTTTTGGCCTGACCTACCTGGTTGCCTTAAGCCTGTACAATATTCCCGGCGGACTGACCGCCTGGGAGGCGGGCCAGCTGGGCATGGGGGGAGGCTACCTGGGCGGCGCCTTGGGCTATACCTTAAGCAAAATGCTCGGTGAAATAGGGTCTTTGATCGCGGTAATACTGGCCTTCACCCTGTCTTTTATAGTAGTTGTAGGCAAGCCTCCGGGCGAAATTGCCAGATGGATATACCGCCAGCTGCAACACCTGAAAAACAAGCTGCCGGAATCGTTGTTTTACCCGGAAACACCCAGTGTGGAAGCGAGTGCCGCTCAGGAAAACCCTTTGATAATTGAAGGGGATCGTCCCCGGAATACCTTCGTTGATTATGTTCCGCCGGTGACCAGGGAAAGCACCGAGCCCGTACCGTTGGTGCTGGACTATACCAGCCCCCGGCCGGAGCCGGAAGCGAGGACGGACCTAAGGCCGGTTTCAAGGGAAGCGGGTCCTTACGAAAAGCCCCCGATTGAATTGTTAAGCAATACCCGGAGTGAAAAAAGCATTGATAAAAAGAACATCAGGGAGAGCATTTCAGTACTTGAAGATACCTTTGCCAGTTTTGGCATTGGGGTCAAGGTGAATCAGGTGAGTTGCGGGCCGGCCGTCACTCGCTATGAATTGACCCCGGCGTCGGGGGTTAAAGTTAGCAGAATCCTGGCCCTGGCTGACGATCTTCAATTGAACCTGGCCGCTCCGGGTATTCGCCTGGAAGCACCCATACCGGGAAAGGCGGCGGTGGGAATTGAGGTACCGAACAGCAAGACATTGAGCGTCGGTTTGCGCCAGTTGTTGACTTCTCCGGCTTTTAATAAGACCAGCAGCCCTTTGACCTTCGCGCTGGGCGAGGATATAACCGGCAATCCGGTTGTAGCCCATTTGAGTGAGCTGCCCCATTTGTTAATTGCTGGTTCCACTGGATCGGGAAAAAGTGTATGCTTGAATTGTATTATAATGAGTTTTCTTTTTAACGCTTCGCCCGAAGAACTGAAAGTCGTATTTATCGACCCCAAAATGGTCGAGTTAACCGTCTACAACGGCATCCCTCATTTGCTGACTCCGGTGGTTACCAACAGCAAAAAGGCTGCTCAGATCCTGAAATGGATGGTTAACGAGATGGAAAAGCGCTATCGTTTATTTGCGGAAAAGGGCGTTCGCGACATTCAACGGTACAACCAGGTAGTGAAAGAGAAGCTTCCTTATATAGTAATTGTTATTGACGAACTGGCCGACTTAATGATGGTGGCACCGGTAGAAGTTGAAGACTCCATCTGCCGGTTGGCGCAGATGGCCAGAGCGGCTGGAATGCATCTGATTGTAGCCACCCAGCGGCCGTCCGTGGATGTGGTCACCGGTATTATTAAAGCCAATATACCGTCTAGAATCGCCTTTGCTGTTTCGTCTCAGGCCGATTCGCGCACCATTCTCGATATGGGTGGAGCGGAAAAGCTTTTAGGAAAAGGGGACATGCTTTTCTTCCCGGTGGGAGCGGTTAAGCCTTACCGGGTTCAGGGCGCCTACGTTTCCGATGCCGAGATTGAAAACACGGTCCAGTTTATCCATGAACAGTCCGGTGAATTAGTCGAAGAGGACGCCTTCCAGGATATGGAGCCGACCCTGGAGGAATTAGATGAAGGTGACGAGCTTTTCTGGGATGCGGTCAAGGTTTTTGTAGAGACCAGGAAAGCGTCGGCCTCGCTGTTGCAGAGAAGGTTAAGGGTGGGTTACGCCCGGGCGGCGCGTCTGGTTGATCTTATGGAAGACCGGGGGATTGTATCTCCACTTGATAATAATAAGAAAAGAGAAATTCTAATTGACGGTGAGCAGTTGGAAAAGCTATTGGAGCGTAACCGTTTGCTGTAAAGCAATAACGACGCGGGAGTATTTGTATGAGGTTGACCTTACGGGAAAAAGAAATACTTGATTTTGTTACAAAGCATCCTATGATAGCGCAGGATGATTTAGCCCGGCATTTTGGAATTACCAGGTCCTCGGTCGCCGTTCATATTTCTAACCTCATGAAAAAAGGGGCCATTATGGGCAAGGGCTATGTGGTTAACGAACAGGTGTCGATAGTTATAATTGGCCGCATCTTTTTACAGATCAACATTGCTCAAAGGCAAGACACCAGTGAAATTGATCTGCAATACACCGGATTTGCCCTGGAAAGCTGCAAAGCCTTAAGCGGTTTAGGGCTGAATCTAAAGGTGATAAGTGTTGTGGGAAACGATGATCTGGCCCTTACCTTGATCGATGAAATACAAAAAAGAGAGACCGATATCACCAATATTGCACGTCATCCTGAAAAACGCAGCGGGCGGCTGGTAAAGATCGACGGGACCAGGGCTTATGAAGAGGGCTTTAGTTTGGAAGACTATGAAAAAGCCATTAGTCAAAAAGAATGGGTGGCTATAAATTGCCAGTGGCTTATCATTGAGCCGGTTTTTCACCGGTATGCTTTGAACAAGTGGCTGGAAAAGGAACAGGAGACCCTCCCTTCAATATGCACCTGCGCGCTGGTTAAGCGGGCCGAGCAATTGCCGGACTTTTTGCAACGCTTTTCACTGGTCGTTTTGGGGGTGGAGGAAAATAATCAGATCGAAGTCTGCGCCAACCAGTTGGCTGAGGCCATGAACCAGGGTTATATATTAGTTACAGACGGTAAAACCCGGATTTTATATATCAATGATGGAAGTATAGCCGAGTTTCCCTTGTTGCCCAGCCAGCAGTTTAATTTGGAGAGATCGTTGCCTTATCTGCTTGGAGGCGTGGTATACGGCCTATCGTCACGCTACAATCTCCGCCAGGCTGTGAGGATGGCGGTAGGGACCGCCAGCAGCCATGGATAGGATTACCAAGCACAAAATAAACCAGGTTCAGGGAGTGGGTGCCGGACATGGAATTTAATAAGCGACTGAGGGAAGAACGCATCAGACAGGGTTGGTCGCTGGAGGAAGTCGAAGAGGAAACTAAAATCCGCAAGTATTACCTGGAAGCTTTAGAAAACGGGAATTTCCGGGTTCTTCCGCCTCCTGTGTACGCCAGCGGGTTTGTAAAACGCTACGCTATTCTTTTGGGCCTGGATGAAAAAGAAATGGTGACAGAGTTTCGCGCCCTGGCCTATGGTGAGGGAGAAGAGCCGGAAATGACAGAAGAACCGGTCGAGGTCGTTTCGCGCGAACGCGAGCCCCGCAAACCGCTGCCTATTAAAAATATTAAAAATATAGCGGCCGGTATCGTTTTTTTAATTATTGCCCTGTGGCTAGGAAGTTATCTCGTCTCATATATAGCCAACTGGAGTAAAAACCATACTACGCCTCCGGATCAAACCAAGGTCGAGCAAAATCAGGCTCCAGATCAGAATCCAAACAATAATCAAACGCCGCCTCAGCAAACCACTACTCCGGAACAGACTGCGCCGCCTCCGGCGCCAACCAATCAATCCGGGGTTACCGTGGATCTTGAAGTTACCGCGCGCTGCTGGTTGAGTGTTACCGTTGACGGCAAAAATACCTTTACCGGCACTTTGATTGCAGGAGATAAAAAGAGCTTCACCGGAAAAAAGAGCGTTGTGCTTAATGTAGGCAATTCCGGGGGTATCAAAATAACCATGAATGGTCAACTACAGCCGGCGCTGGGAGCAACCGGGGAACATAAAATCAAGGAATATAAGGCCGGACCATAGAAACTTAAAACAGGAGATGCAGGGTGAAGGTTGGATTTATTAACCTGGGATGCGCCAAGAACCGGGTTGACACAGAGGTAATGATGGGGCTGGTTAAGAAGGCGGGACACCAGCTGGTTGATAAAGTTGAACAGGCCGAAGCCGTAATAATCAATACCTGCGGCTTTATCTCAGAAGCCCAGGAAGAAGCTATCGATACAATTCTAGAAACAGGACGTTTGAAAGAGAAAGGACAGCTGCGGTATTTAATAGCCGTGGGCTGTCTCAGCCAGCGATACGGGGCCCAGCTTTATGAAGAGATTCCCGAGTTGGATGGTATATGGGGTCTTTTAAACCCGTCGGAATGGCAGGCCAATTTAGATGCAGTATTTAATGGCACCAGGGTATTTTCTATAAACCAGCCCCCGGGCAGGTTTATAGAGCAGGGGCAACGGATTGTAAGCACCCCGGCTGGCTGGGCCTATCTCAAAGCAGTGGAAGGCTGCGATAATCATTGCCGTTACTGTTCTATTCCTTCGATCAAAGGGCCCTTGCGCTCACGCCCGCTGGAGGACCTGCTCAAGGAAGCCGAGCAGATGGTTAACCGGGGCATTAAGGAACTCACCGTGATCGGACAGGACACCACCCTATATGGCAAGGATTTGTACGGACAGTCAAGACTGGCTGAATTGATAGGCCGTCTGGATGGCATTGAAGGGCTGGAATGGCTTCGCCTTATGTATCTTCACCCGGCGCATATTACCGGCGAAATGATTGAAGCTCTGAGCCGGGGGAAAAAGCTGGTTCCCTATTTGGAGATTCCTGTTCAGCACGCTTCATCACGAATACTTTCCGCCATGGGACGCCGTCATGATAAAGAGCATCTTATAAAGCTGTTCAGCGATATCAGAGCCGCCCTTCCCGGCGTAGTGCTGCGAACAACGGTTATGCTGGGATTTCCCGGCGAAACCGAGGAGGATTTTCAAGAACTGCTTGAGTTTATGGAAGCCATAAGGTTTGACTGGCTGGGAGCGTTTACCTTTCAGGCCCAGGAGGGTACGCCGGCTTATGCCATGCCAGAGCAAATTAATGATGAAATTAAAGCCCGGCGCAAGGATATAGTAATGTCTGTGCAGAAGCATATAACCCGGCAGAAAAACATTGAGCGTTTAAACACCCGGCAGAGGGTGCTGGTTTCTTCAACGGCTTCCAAGAGCCTTTACCTTGGAAGGACGGCTTTTCAAGGGCCGGAAGTTGATGGCATGACGATTGTGAAAAGTGAAACATCTTTAAAAAAAGGATGTTTTTACGAGGTGCTCCTTAAAGCTGTGCGTGATTTTGACATGATCGGGGAAGTAGTAAATGAATCTGCCCAATAGCCTGACCGTTTTGCGAATTATACTTATACCCCTGTTTGCGGTATTGCTTTTACTGAGAATGCCCAACAGCGATTACCTGGCTGCGGGAGTATTCCTGGCGGCTGCTTTGACTGACAGCCTGGACGGTTACCTGGCCCGGCGCTGGAAGCAGGTAACCAAGCTGGGTATTATTTTGGATCCTATTGCCGATAAGCTGCTGATTACTGCTGCATTGATAAGCCTGGTGGAGCTGGCCCGGGTTCCAGCCTGGATAGCTATCGTTATTTTGGGCCGGGAGTTTGCGGTTACCGGATTAAGGGCTTTTAAGGCTGAAGAGGGGATTGTCATACCCGCCAGCATGCTGGGCAAAATGAAGACTTTCACCCAGGTAGTGGCCGTACTGCTCACTATCCTCAAACCGGCTATGCTGCATTTTACTTCACTCCCCCTGGACCAGTGGTTTATGTATCTGGCGGTGATCATCACCCTGGTTTCAGGTGTTGAATACTTTCTCAAGTTTCTGCGCCTTACCGAGGAATTTCAACGACCGGTGTCCTGATCTATCGCCGCCGTAGTGTGAAATAATCTTCCTGCATTTTGCATCCCTCCGCATAAGACCCCAATGCAACCCAAAGCCCTGAATTACCATATTTTAATAGGCCTTCCCGCCAACGCCCCGTGCTATAATGGTCCAGGAGAGGAGGTGGGTGAATGCCTAAAAAGGCCGATTTTAATATAGTTACAGCGGTTGCGGCCCTGGTTATTGTGCTTATAATTTCCTTCTCATCCTATTACCTGTATAAACGCTTTGGCGTTGACGCCCCCCTGGAGAAAAAAATTGAGGCCCTGGAAGGGGTGGCAGATTCGAAGGCTACCCGACTCAAGGATGGATACGAGATCGATATAAACATGAAAAAGGTAGCCAACCTGCAGGAGGCTTATACCTCTATAGACCGAGCGGTCAGGGATTCTCTTCCCCAAAAAGAATACTCGTTGCATCTGACTGATAAACCCAACCAGTCCCTGCAGGATTTTATGCAGCATATGCAGCCGGCGGTTTTCGAGTCACTGGCGGCCAACCGGTTTATCTGGCTGGATCAGGAATTGTCCCGCCGCACCCAGGAAGCCGGTTTGCAGTATAAGCTGTTTGTAGACCAGGAGCATCTCTACCTGCAGGTTGAAGATGGGGAGAATTATATATACCAGATCATTGACCGGGAAAAGAACCAAACTAACATGCCGGTCGGGGCATCTTGATATAGCCCGGACGACATAAACCAGCAGCCGGTTTTGGGCTGCTGTTGCCATTATTTAGGCTTAGCCGGGCCTGATAAGCCTGTGTTATAATTATTTACAAAAAAATGTATAATAATTTATTTGCCTTATTTAGCTGATAAGCAGGACGGGAGGTTCGCGTCTTGAAAGAGTTCGCGCTAGGATCGGGAGTCGGAATTATTGTATTTTTAGCTTTAATCGGTATCAATGTGATGCCGGTACTGTTGCTGGCCTTGCTGGCAGCGGGATTGTATTTTTTTATGCAGACCCAGGGCAACTTGAAATTTGAACAGGTCGGGAGCGGCGTGGAAGCCGCTTCCGGAATAAGTTTTGATGATATTGGAGGGCAGGATTCAGCGATAAAGGAGTTAAAAGAGGCCTTGCAGTTCCTGTTAAACGCGGAGGAAATAGTACGTATGGGAATAAGGCCTTTAAAAGGCATTCTGCTGGTGGGTCCCCCCGGCACCGGAAAAACGCTTCTGGCCCGGGCGGCAGCCAGTTTTACCAGCTCGATTTTTATGGCCGCCTCGGGTTCCGAGTTTATCGAAATCTATGCTGGAGTAGGAGCCAAGCGCATTCGGCAGCTGTTTCGCGATGCCCGGAAAAAGGCGATAAACGCCAGCAAACCCAGTGCCATTATTTTTATTGATGAATTGGACGTGCTGGGGGCCAAGCGGGGAAGCCACTCCAGCCACATGGAATATGATCAAACCCTTAACCAGCTGCTGGTGGAAATGGATGGCCTGCGGCAAAATGAGGACCCCCGCATACTTATAATCGGAGCCACCAATCGCTCCGATCTGCTCGATCCGGCCCTCCTGCGTCCGGGCCGTTTTGACCGGCAGGTTCAGGTTAACCTGCCTGATCGCAAAGGGCGGATAAAGATCCTGGATATTCATACCCGCAATAAACCGATTTCGGATCGAGAAATACTGCATGATATTGGACGGGAAACCTTCGGCTTTTCAGGAGCCCATTTGGAAAGCCTGGCCAATGAGGCTGCCATTATGGCTATGCGGGAAAACAGCACTACTATAGAAAAGCATCATTTCAGCGAGGCAGTGAACAAGGTAATGATGGGCGAGAAGCTGGATCGCATACCCAGCCGGCCGGAAATCGAGAGGGTAGCGGTTCATGAAAGCGGTCATGCCCTGGCCTGTGAGTTATTGGAACCGGGTTCGGTTTCTTCGCTTACCGTAGCCCCCCGGGGCAACGCCCTGGGTTTTATGCGTCGTTCTCCCCGAGAAGACCAGTATTTATATACGCGTCAGGAGCTTGACCGGCAGATTATGGTGGCCGTGGCCGGTGCGCTGGCGGAAGAAGTCAAATATGGCGACCGTAGTACCGGGGCTCAGAATGACTTTTCCCAGGCCTGGAACCTGGCCCAGGAGATTGTGGGAAGCGGACTCTCTTCACTGGGTATCGTAAAAAGGGACCAACTGCCCGATGAACAGCTGTTTAATGAGTGTCGGGAAATCATTGCCGAACTGGAAAAGAGCACTCTTAGCCTGCTGCTTGACAATAAGGAAGCTTTAATGAATCTGGCGGATTGCCTGCTGACGGAAGAAAACATCGATCAGTCCCGCTTCCAGGAAGTTATAGCGATCTGAAAAATTTCCCATTCTAATTAGAACCCGGATGCAGTCCCGTGCTGCGTCCGGGTTCTTTGCGCTTCAGCGCCCCGGGCCTTGAGGCGGCATATTTTGCCGATATTACAGGTATTTTGGCAAGTGACAATTAACCGTCAAAAGAGTGTTTTTAGGGGCAATAATCTACTTTTTTTTCCAGGCAACAGGGGTAAAGTCCCTGGATGTAGAAATTATTAAACCTGGTTTCAGTTTGACAACAACGAGGCCTTGCAGAGATTTGGCCGGCGGGAATTAAAGTTTTAGGTGTTACAGACTGCTAACAATGCGCAATATAAAACTTAAGACCGATAAGGAGATGAATCCATGCAGCGGGTTTGTATAATATCAACCGGAACTGAATTGATGTTAGGCAGTACGGTTGACAGCAATGCGAATTTTCTTTCCCGGTGCCTGACCGACCTGGGCTTTAAAGTAGTAACCAGGTACACGGTGGGCGACAGTGAAGAATATATCCGGGAAGCTTTTACCCAGGGTTTGCGGCAGGCGGATCTGATTGTATCCAGCGGAGGCCTGGGGCCCACCCTCGATGACTTGACTAAACAAACCGCCTGCCAGGTGTTGGGAGTTCAGCCCGTGCTGAATAATGAAGAAGTGCAGCGTCTACGGGATTTTTTCCGGCGCCGCAATCGGGAAATGCCTGAAGCCAACTTGAAGCAGGCCATGTTTCCGCCCGAGGCGCTTATTTTACCAAACCGGGTTGGTACGGCGCCGGGAATGTATATAGCCCGCCAGGGCAAGGCGGTGGCCCTTTTACCCGGCCCACCCCGGGAGATGGAGCACATGTATCGAAGCGCCCTGGAACCGGTCTTAAAAAAAGAGTTTTCTATCGAGCCTAAGGTCGCCCGTCAAACAATCAAGGTGCTGGGTCCAGGTGAATCCCAGGTGGAGGCCCTTTTGGGCAGCTTGATGGAACAGCCTGATTATTCAATTGCCTTATTGGCCAAAGACGGAGAAGTGCATGTAAAAGTCAGCGCTGAAGCAAAAGATTTGGAACAGGCGGAAGCCATACGCGACCGGGCAGTAAGTTTGGTTGAAGCAAAACTGGTATCCCATGTGTTTGGCTACGATGATGATACCCTGGAAGGGAGGGTGGCTGTTTTACTGGAAGAACAAGGCCTGAAGCTGGCAGTCGCCGAATCGTGCACCGGCGGGCTCCTGTCCAAAGTACTTACCGATATACCAGGCAGTTCTTTATATTTTTGGGGTTCAGTATGTTCATACAGCAATGAGGCCAAAGAAATGCTCCTGGACGTAAATCCGGATACTTTGAACCGTTTTGGGGCGGTCAGCCCGGAGACCGCCGCCGAGATGGCGACCGGGCTGCGCAGCCGCAGCGGGGTCGATTATACCCTTTCAATTACCGGGATAGCAGGGCCGGGAGGAGGCAGCGCGGAAAAACCGGTTGGTCTGGTGTTTTTGGGTCTGGCCGGTCCGGAAGGGTGTAGCGTTAAAGAACTGCGGTTTGTGGGTCACCGGGAGGCAATTCGGATTCTGGCTGTCAAATCAGCTCTGGATTTGTTAAGGAGGCAACTTACCAGGGGAGGAAGCAAAGCATGAGATTGTTTATAGCCATTCCAGTCACTGATGCGGTTAAAGACTATGCAGCATCAGTTCGGAATGAACTGGATATGAATCACCCCGATGTCAAATGGGTCGAGAAAATCAATTACCACCTGACCCTTAAATTCTTGGGCGAAGTGACTCCGGCTTCACTCGACGCAATAAAAAAAAGGCTGAACACCGTAGCCGAGATTTGCCCGGTGTTTAACCTTAAAACCAGGGGGGTGGGTTTTTTCCCCAATCGCGGCCGTCCTCGGGTTATCTGGGCGGGTATTTTCGGCGAAATGGATAAAGCTGATTTTTTAGGGGAAAGAGTTGACGCCTATCTTAGCGAATTCGGTTTTGACCCTGAAAAAAAGCGCAGTTTTCATCTCACTCTGGGGCGCATCCGGTCGGATTTGGGCCTGGCCGAATTGCAGCTTAAAGCGGCGGGAATCAGCAAACGCAGCGAGGAACATAGTTTCACGGTAGACCAATTCCTGCTCATGGAGAGCAAGCTGTCATCCCGGGGACCCCATTACTCGGTATTGGAAAGCTACCGTCTGGAGGGCTAGGACTCCATACGCTTTATTGATTGACAGGAGCGGACGGGGTGGAATATAATCAAAGGGCGAACATATGTTTGAGGAGGGTTTTAGGGTGGATGCGAATCAAGGGAGAGCAGAGGCGTTAAACAACGCTATAAAAAGTATTGAAAAGCAGTTCGGCAAGGGGTCTATTATGCGTTTGGGCGAGGCCTCGGCCATGAACATTGAAGTTATCTCCAGCGGTTGTATGTCGCTTGACATTGCTTTAGGGGTGGGCGGCTTTCCACGCGGCAGGGTAGTTGAGATATTTGGCCCGGAATCATCCGGTAAAACTACGGTAGCTTTGCATGGCATCGCCCAGGCTCAAAGGCAGGGCGGTATGGCCGCTTTTGTCGACGCTGAGCATGCCCTGGACCCGCTTTATGCCAAAAACCTGGGTGTGGATATTGAGAACCTGCTGGTCGCCCAGCCTGACTCAGGGGAGCAGGCTTTGGAAATTACCGAGGCCCTGGTAAGAAGCGGAGCCATTGATGTGGTGGTGGTGGACTCGGTGGCGGCCCTGGTGCCCAAAGCGGAGCTCGATGGGGAAATGGGTGATGTGCATGTTGGTCTGCAAGCCCGCCTCATGTCCCAGGCTTTGCGCAAACTAACCGGACACATAAGCAAATCCAAAGCCTGCGTAATTTTTATAAACCAGATTAGGGAAAAAGTTGGGGTGGTTTATGGGAATCCGGAGACGACCACCGGCGGCAGAGCTTTAAAATTCTATTCTTCCGTCCGGGTAGAAGTGCGCAAAGGTGAAGCTATAAAACAGGGTACTGACATTTCCGGCTCCCGGACCAAAGTAAAAGTAGTGAAGAATAAGGTAGCCCCCCCCTTCAAGACAGCCGAATTTGATATAATGTATGGTTCGGGCATCTCGCGTGAGGGAGATCTTCTTGATATTGCCTGCACTCTTGACGTCATTCAGAAAAGCGGCTCCTGGTATTCCTATGAAGGGGAGCGCCTGGGGCAGGGACGGGAGAATGCCAAAGAATACCTGAAAAACAATCCTGAGTTCTGTTTATCCCTGGAACAAAAGATAAAGAATTCCACCATAATCGCCAGCCCTATGGGCAGTCAACCAGAGGAAGCTTGACACTCTTCTGGAAACTAACTAAAATTTTAATAAGGTTCAGTTGAGCAGTCATAACTCGTGACTTAACCATAGAAAAGCCAGGATCTGGCGTGTAATTCAAAAGTCCCTGAGGTAAAACGGCAGTTCTTTTGCCGTATATATAGATGTTTGCCAGTGGCAGGTTTGAATTCAACACAGTCAGTATGTACTAAGCTTCATCCACAACCTTAGTAAAGTAAATATGAAGTTTAGACCAAAAAGTCTGGTGTCTGGGAATAGGCGAGTTTATCTGGGTTCAACTAAACCGAGTAGTTACTCGGTTTTTTTGTGTCTAAAGACACGTGAAAAATAATACAACATAAGGAGGTGAACGAGATAGATAGCTACGTAATTGTTATAGTAATGACAGTTTTTTTGGTGGTAGGATTAATTTCTGGTTATTATTTACGTAAAATACTGGCTGAAGGCAGGCTCGGAGCGGCTGAGGAAGAAGCCAAGCGTATTCTGGATGAGGCCGGTAAGGAAGTAGAAGCCCAGAAAAAAGAAATCCTGTTGGAAGCCAAGGAGGAAATCCATCGCAACCGGCAAGATGCGGAAAAGGAAATCCGGGATCGCCGCCGGGAACTGGACCGGATTGAAAGGCGTATTCTTCAAAAGGAGGAAATGCTGGACCGGAAAAGTGAAAACATGGAGAAGAAGGAACAGGGTTTAAGCGACAAAGAAAAGGTAATAGAAAAGACCCAGCAAGATCTGCAGATGATTCTTACCCAACAGCTTAAAGAGCTTGAACGCCTGTCCGGGTTGAGCTCCGAGGAAGCCAAAGAACTTTTGCTATATAATGTAGAGCAGCAGATTCGCCAGGAGACGGCCGTGATGATCAAATCACTGGAGGCGGAGGCCAAAGAAGAGGCTGATAAAAAAGCTAAAAATATACTCTCTCTGGCTATTCAAAAATGTGCTGCCGATGTAGTATCTGAAACGACCGTATCGGTTGTGGCCCTGCCCAACGATGAAATGAAGGGACGCATCATTGGACGTGAAGGCAGGAATATTAGAACCTTCGAAACCCTTACCGGGGTTGATCTGATTATTGACGACACTCCGGAAGCGGTGATACTTTCTTCTTTTGATCCCATTCGCCGGGAAGTTGCCCGGGTGGCCCTGGACAACCTGGTATCTGACGGAAGAATCCACCCTGCCCGCATAGAAGAAATGGTGGAAAAGGCCCAGAAGGAGATAGAACAGGAGCTTCGTGAAGTCGGTGAACAAGCCGCTTTTGAGGTGGGAGTCCACGGATTGCACCCCGAGCTTATCAGGCTCCTGGGCCGGTTGAAGTACCGTACCAGCTATGGACAGAATGTTCTCAAGCATTCCATCGAGGTAGCCCATCTGGCTGGAGTTATGGCCGCCGAACTCGATGTGGACGTTATGCTGGCTAAGCGGGCCGGGCTGCTCCACGATATTGGAAAAGCGGTGGACCATGAGGTTCAAGGGCCACACGTGGAAATTGGGGTGGATCTGGCTAAAAAATACCGTGAGAGTAAAGATGTGGTTCATGCCATTGCCGCCCATCATGGGGACGTTGATCCGGAAAGCGTGGAAGCGGTTCTGGTACAGGCTTCCGATGCCGTATCCGCTTCAAGGCCGGGTGCCAGAAGAGAGACCCTGGAGGCCTATATAAAACGCCTGGAAAAACTGGAGGCCTTGGCGGATTCCTTTGTAGGAGTGGACCGGTCCTTTGCCATTCAGGCTGGCCGGGAAGTCCGCATAATTGTCAAACCTGACGAAATAGACGATCTGGCCTCAATAAAGCTGGCCCGCGATATTGCGCAAAAGGTTGAACAAGATTTGGATTATCCGGGGCAGATAAAAGTGGTAGTTATTCGGGAAACGCGTTCCGTTGAATTTGCCAAGTAAGCTAAATAAGTTTGATCTGAAAAGCAGGGTTTTAGGCCTTGCTTTTCTTTTCTGGGTTGATCAAATATAATAAACATAAATGTAAAAAAATAACATCAAGTTATATGATAAAATTTAGTTCAAGAAAGTTATTTACGGAGGTTATTTGCTTTTGAGAATGCTGGTAATAGGGGATATAGTTGGAAGGCCAGGGCGCAGGGCGATAAAAGAGATGCTTTCCGAAATCAAGGACCGGTACGCGGTTGATTTTACGGTGGCCAATGGAGAAAATGCTGCCGGCGGCCGGGGTATTAATCGGGAGGTAACAGATGAATTATTATCTTCCGGTATCGATGTTCTCACTATGGGAAATCACGTATGGGACAACAAGGAAATATTTGACCTGATCGATGACCAACCGCGTTTGATTCGTCCTTGTAATTACCCACCGGGCACCCCTGGCCGGGGATACAACATCTTTGAGACGCCCACTGGCCGGATAGCGGTTATCAATGCATCGGGGCGGGTTTTTATGGATGCCCTGGAGTGTCCCTTTTACAAAGTAAATGAGATTTTAGAAGATCTAAAGGGACAATGGGATATTTGCCTGGTTGACTTTCATGCTGAAGCAACCTCGGAAAAAAGGGCTTTTGCTTATTATTTTGACGGACGAGTTACTGCAGTCCTGGGTACTCATACCCATATTCAAACAGCTGATGAAGCTATTCTGGGAGGTGGGACAGCCTATATAACCGACCTGGGAATGACCGGACCAACTGATTCCATTCTGGGTATGAATAAAGAGCAGGTAATTAAGAAATTCTTGACCCAGAGACCGGTTCGCCTGGAAGTGGCCAAAGGGTCTGTTCAAATTCAGGGGGTATTTCTGGAAATCAGTGATGCGGACAAGCGCGTAGTCAAGATCGAACGATTCTCGCAGGATAGGAAGCTGTGATAGAAAAAATATCCAAATAGACCTCTCTAAAAAGAGGAATTACCATATGTTATTAGAATATAGATGTAGAGATATAGAGCAACTAACGTGATTGTGTTTGTATTTTTTTTGAGGGAGGTTTTCTGATGGAAGTTTTAAAGGTTTCAGCCAAGTCCAGTCCCAATTCGGTGGCCGGTGCACTTGCAGGAGTTCTGCGCGAAAAAGGTGCGGCCGAGATACAAGCCATTGGAGCTGGTGCGATTAATCAGGCCATCAAAGCTATAGCCATCGCCAGAGGATTTGTGGCTCCCAGTGGAATGGACCTCATATGTATACCCGCCTTTACTGATATTATGATTGACGGAGAGGAACGAACCGCGATCAAGTTGATTATTGAACCTCGTTAGATGATAAATTAAGCTATTTATAGAAAATCCAACCTGCTTAAACAAGCAGGTTTTTATTTATATTTAACATATCCTCTATACGTATTAAGGAGGCGGATATCTTATGAAAATAGTCGATCTGCATTGCGATATATTATCGAAGTTAGTCGAAAATGAATATTCATTGTATAATAATCCTTATCATTTCGACATTAAACGAGCTTTACAAGTTGGCCAGCGGGTGCAGTTCTTTTCCCTATTCACCTACCCGGACGAAGCCGACGCCTGCATGCGCCAAATTCTACTGCAGACTACCCGGCTCTTACAAGCCTTTCGAGAGTATCCTGACTATATTTACCCGCTTACTCGTTCTGAACAGCTTGACGATCAGGCCAACCGGGACAAGCTTGCGGCGGTGATGCATCTGGAGGGAGGAGAGGCCCTGGGGGCCAATCTCGAATTAATTTACTTGCTGTATGAGCTGGGTTTGAGAAGCCTCGCCTTGACCTGGAATCCCCCCAATCTTCTGGCCGGGGGAGTGGATGCACCAGGAGAGACGAGCGGCTTGACTCCCCTGGGAAGGGAACTCATAAATAGGATGAACCGTATGGGCGTTATATTGGATCTGGCCCATATTGCTCCGCGCTCCTTCTTTGACGTTCTTGAGTTTTATGATAAACCGCTTATGGTCACTCATGCCAATGCTTATCACCTCTGTCCTCACCGGCGTAATCTCAAAGACGACCAGTTAAAGGCCCTGGCCCAAAATGGCGGTGTAATAGGGTTCACCCAGGTGAGCGATTTTGTCAAGGAAACGAGTCCGGTAATACCCGGAGATTTTATTGACCACCTGGTATATGTCGCCGAATTAATAGGGGTTGAGTCTGTGGCTTTGGGGTCTGATTTTGACGGTGCGGATAAAATAGTATTACCCTCGGTTGAGGCCTATGCTGATATGCCCGTCCTACTTGAAAGCCGCGGCTTCAGCAAGAAAGAGATCGAGTTGATCCTGTCGGGGAATGCCTTGCGCGTGATACATCGGCTCATATAGGCTCTAAAATATTTGGCGTTTTATGGTAAACAAACCAGGATATTCGGCATATAATGGAAAGATAAGGACACTTTTTGCCACCATCAACTATAACTGCTTACAAAATTAGCGGAATGGGAGAATGAAGTGTTATACGATTTGCATGTTCACTCCACCGTGTCTGATGGACTTTTAAGCCCGGCAGAAGTTGTGGAGGCTGCTTCCCAAATAGACTTAAAAGGATTTTCTTTGACAGACCATGATACTCTGGGGGGGATTAAAGAGGCCCAGGATTATCTGGAGGAAAGGGGATGGCCTTTAATTTTTGTTCCCGGAATCGAGCTTAATACGGATTTCCGGGAATCTGAACTGCATATTCTGGGCTATTTTATCCGTTGTGAGGATGAAAAACTCAATAAACGCCTCCGCCAAATCTGGTCCGCCCGCTATGAACGGGCCATGAAAATGGTGGAGCGTTTGCGCATTATGGGTCTGAATATAAGCTTTGAACAAGTCCAGAGAATTGCCCGGGGGGATTTGATTGGAAGGCCGCATGTAGCGCAGGCCCTCATGGACAAAGGATATGTTTTTTCCATTAAAGAAGCCTTCCAGAAATATATAGGCCGGGGAAAACCGGCTTATGTGCCACGCTATAAATTTACCCCGGAAGAGGCTATAGCTTTGATAAAAGATGCGGGCGGAGTCAGCGTGCTGGCCCATCCGGGACTTATTAGAGAGCAGGACGCCATTTTCCAGATTATCGAAATGGGGATTGAAGGGATAGAAGTATACTATCCTGAACACAGCGAAGAACAATTGCAGGAGTATGCTGCCTTAGCCCGCCGTAACGGGCTTTTAATAACGGGAGGCTCTGATTTTCACGGAATAGGAAGTGGCGAGAGCAGGGGGCGTCTGGGTTGTGCCGGCATAAGACAGGCGGAATTCGACGAACTACTAGCCTATAATTGTAAAAGAAAAACATAAAATGAAGAAAATTTTCCTGAGATGGAAGGAATTTTGGCCCGAATGTAGAATGTTATATAGATTACATTCTATATAGAAGGGTTGGATGGAATGAAGCGCCTTAAAGTTATTGGTTTGTTATTAATTATCCTCTTAGCCTGTGCCGCTCCAGCAGCCGCCAGCGGGGATGTGTATATAGTAAAATCGGGAGACAGCCTGTGGTCTATAGCGCGCCAGTACAATATGCTGGTTTCTGAACTCAAAGCTCTTAACAACCTCAGTTCCGATCTTCTCCAGGTCGGACAAAAGCTTCGCGTTCAGTCTGATGGCAATAGCAATTCCCAGAACAATTCGAGCGCTCAGAATAATTCAAATGGCACCTATTATGTGGTTAAGGATGGCGATTGCCTGTGGTCGATTGCCAATGCCCACGGAATAAGTATTGAAAATTTACGCAAACTAAACAACCTGAGTGATGATGCTATTTATCCGGGCGATAAATTGTTAATAAGTGCTTCCGCACCGAGGGCCCCGGTTGAACCAGAGCAAGAAGATACGGCGGGGCAGCAAGAAAATGAGTCCAGCAATGAAAATGCTCCCCCGGAAGGAAATAATGACAGTCAGGATTCCTCTGATCCTCCCAGCCGGGCAGGAGGAAGCGCTCTGGCCGGGCAAATCTTACAAACTGCGGCCCAACATCTGGGCACCCCGTATAAATACGGCGGCTCGAACCCGGGAGGATTCGATTGCTCCGGATTTGTCATGTACATATACAATCAGTATGGCATTAAGCTCCCCCGTACCGCCTCAGACCAGGCTGCGCTGGGTACCCATGTAGATAAAAAAGACCTTAAGCCCGGGGATCTGGTGTTCTTTAATTGCGGTGGATCAGGAATAAACCATGCTGGAATATATTCTGGAAATGGAAATTTTATTCATTCCAGCTCACCTAGTAGTGGAGGGGTAATCTATTCTTCCCTGACGGAAGGATACTACCAGCAGCACTATGTTGGCGCCAGAAGGATTCTCAGATAAACGGAGGTATAGTAGTGGTCGAAGATAATGTTCTAGAAATGTTCGGGCTGCCCAAAACCGTTATGGGAAGTAACGAATGGCTGGAACTGGAAAAGCTTGAGTTCAGTATGGGCCCGGAAGCTTTATTGGAGCAGCTTATTGAAAAGAAACTCCTGAGTAATACCGAGATCGTTTGGATTTTGAGACGTTTAATCTATCATTACGGCAAAAAGGATCAACTCCTGAAGAAGGTTCCGGTGGAAAGGCTCTTTACAAATATTTGCAACACGATGAGGATATTTTTGCTGATCATGGATATGGAGGATCCGAAGCTCGATGACAATATGCGCAGCTATATTTCCTCCAAACTGGTAGATTCTACCTGGGGAGTAAATCAGCGAACCAGGGTATATTTAGAAAAATTATAGAAAAATTAATCAAAAAACCGCCTATAAAGGCGGTTTTTTTTGAAAAATATTCACAAAAATTAGCAGGAATTTCTAGTTAGTTGTCGAACATTTATGAAAATTGGGAATAATTTCATAATATCTGGGGGACTTATATAATGGCCAGAGGCTCAAGAGAGGAAAATATCCGGCAGATTATAGATATGGAGGATCGCATTGCCAGGTGCGGGCGCTGCAAATCATTGATAAAATGTGTGCGCAAACCATCTCTGGGCAAGGGTGAATTGGATCCTGACCTGATGATGATATTCGAGTATGACAACCATTTTACCAGGGATGTAAACAACCTGATTGTCCTGCGAAACATGGTTAAAAAGGAATTAAATCTGGATAAGATCTACCATACCTTTATTACCCGCTGCCAGCCCAAAGCCTGTGTGACCCGTAACAGCATGAGTTGTTATACCGATACGCGCCTCCTGGACAAAGACAACCATTGTCTGCTTAACGGGCGTGATTGTGAGGGCATCCCGGTGCGACCGGCCGACGAAGAGATTATCGCCTGCCTGCCATTCTTATTGGAAGAGATTGCCATTTTGAACCCTGCCTATATACTTTTATTCGGGAGCCGGGTTGCCGAGTACATGCTTAAATCATGGGGGATCTTCGATACTGAGGAAGACCGAACTGTGTATATGATAAACGATACCCGCATTATTTTGGCGCCGGACGGTGAGCAATTCACCGACGGCTATTGTCAGCGGATTAGTCAGCAAATTCGCAATTTTACCAGCCTCTAAAGACCACCATAACCCGCTCACCTTTAAAACAGATACATTGACGATCTGACCCCGCCATTTTGTAATGGCGGGTGTTTTGTCTTTAATCCGCCGGGTGCTCATCAAGCCCGTTCTTTTATCTTTGAGCCATGAATAACAATTTCTTAAAAGCGTAGGGAGGCAATCCATGGAGCAAAAAGCCTGGTGGCATTTAGAGCAGGAAATGGTGTTGAATGAACTGGATTCCAGGATGGACACCGGCCTCAGTGAAGCGGAAGCCGCAAGGCGCCTTGAGCAAGGTCACAACGAGTTGGAGCGGGAGCCGGGAAGCAATCCGGTGTTGATGTTTTTTAACCAGTTTACAGACACCATGGTCCTGGTGCTGCTTGCGGCGGCCGTAGTGTCAGCTATGGCAGGATCTATAGCTGATGCTCTGACTATTATGGCCATAGTAATTGTAAATGCCGTCCTGGGATTCATTCAGGAATACCGGGCCGAACGCTCCCTTGAGGCAATCAGACAGCTCGCGTCTCCCCATGCCCTGGTTCTTAGAGATAAAAAAAGAAAGAAAATCCCGGCGGTCGAATTAGTACCCGGCGATATTGTGTACCTGGAAACCGGAGACCGTGTTCCAGCCGACCTTCGAATATTTGAGCCGTTTAGTCTGGAAATTGACGAGTCAACTTTAACCGGAGAATCGGTTCCAGTGGTCAAACAGGCATCCCGGCTTGAGTTGGCTGAGGTGCCGCTGGCGGAACAAAATAACATGGCTTTTATGAGCACCGTGGTAACCAGGGGACGGGGTTTGGCAGTGGTAACGGCCACTGGCATGAATACGGTGATGGGACAGATCGTTAAAATTATTAAGGAAAGTGAGACGTCTCTGACCCCGCTGCAACAGAAATTAGACCGTCTGGGCAAACTTTTAATCATCATTTGCACGACGGTCTGCGCGGCCGTAGCCGGCCTGGGCATTTTTCGGGGAGAGCCCGTTTTAACCATGTTTCTGGCCGGCATAAGCCTGGCCGTGGCAGCCATACCGGAGGGCTTGCCAGCTATTGTGACGGTGGTTTTGGCCGTAGGTGTGCAGCGCATGGCCCGGCGTAATGCGGTGGTACGAAAACTGCCCGCAGTCGAGACCCTGGGCTGCACTACGGTTATCTGCTCAGATAAAACGGGAACCCTGACTCAGAATAAGATGAACGCAGTGCGGGTAGCAACTTGGACCAGGGATTTGGAGGTAAAGGGAGAAGGATACGAACCCCAAGGTCAATTTACCCAGGCGGGAAGGAATTTTGTCCCCCGGAATGATCCGGCTTTACGGCTGCTCATGGATATCGCTTTAAACTGCAACAACGCCCTGCTGAAAAAAAAACGGGCCGGCTATGATGTACAAGGGGACCCCACCGAGGGGGCTTTGCTGGCCCTGGCCGGCCGGGCCGGGGTGGAAAAAGAGCTTCCCCGGCTGAGGGAATTACCTTTCGATTCGGAGCGAAAGATGATGACCGTAATCGTAAAGCGGGATGAGCAGTGTTGGGTCATGAGCAAAGGAGCCCTGGAAGCTCTCCTGCCGCTTTGCTCACGATTCTTTTCCGGGGAAGGAATGGTGCCCTTTAACGCTCCGGCCAGAGAGCATTTCCTAAAAAAGCAGGAGGCCTGGGCCGCTGATGGCTGCCGCGTGCTGGCCTTTGCGGCCCGAATCATAAGCGAGCGGGAAGCCAGAGAAAACCGGGAAGCAGACATTGAATCCCAGCTCTGCCTGTTGGGGGTTTGCGCCCTGCTCGATCCGCCCCGGGCGGGAGTTGCCAACGCTGTGGCCTGCTGCCGGAATGCTGGCATTGTGCCGGTGATGATTACCGGTGATCACCCGGCCACGGCCAATGCTATAGCCCGGCAGATTGGCTTGACGGAGGGTAGTGAAGTTCTTACCGGCAGCGATATGGATGCCCTGGGAGATGAAGAACTCTATAAGAAAATCATCAGAACGAGAGTGTTTGCCCGGGTATCACCCCAGCATAAAAACCGGATCGTCAAAATACTGAAACGTAAAAATGAAGTGGCGGCCATGACTGGTGACGGGGTCAATGATGCACCGGCCCTGAAGGGGGCTGATATTGGAATAGCGATGGGGTTGAGCGGGACCGAAGTCGCCAAGGAAGCATCGGCTATGGTGCTGGCTGACGATGACTTTTCCACTATTGTCGAAGCAGTACATCAGGGTCGGGCCATTTATGATAATATTAGAAAGTTTATCAGATATCTGCTGGGATGTAATATTGGCGAAGTAATGGTTATGTTTTTGGCGTCATTAGCGGGTATGCCGCTTCCCCTGCTTCCCATTCAGATACTATGGGTCAATCTGGTAACCGACGGGCTGCCGGCTATGGCTTTAGGTTTGGAGCCGCCGGAGCCGGGAATTATGCAGCGGCCCCCCCGACCCAGGCTGGAAGGGGTGTTTGCCAGGGGACTGGGTTACAAGGTTTTCGGCCGGGGGTGCTTTATTGCTTTAATTACCCTGCTGGCTTTTGTAGCCGGCATGGTTTACGCCAGGTTGAACGGCTACGCGGAATTGGATTTGGCGCGCACTATGGCGCTTACTACCCTGGTTATGGGGCAGCTCTGTTTCGTTTTTGAATGCCGCTCGGAAAAGTATTCTCCGTTTGAGCTGGGGTTCTTCCAAAATAGATTTCTCCTGGCCGCGGTCGGGTGTTCCCTGGTGATGCAGCTCAGCCTGCTCTATCTGCCCGCTTTAAGGGAAATCTTCCACACCGTCGCTTTAAACGGATGGCAATGGTTGTTGATTATGGCCCTGGCCTCACCCAAATTGCTCTATGGATTTATACAGTATACCTGGCGAAGAGTTTTCGTTTCGGGTTCCGATTATGTTAAAATAAATGCTTAGTAAGGGAAAAAATGCGAATTTTTGACTATCAAGGCACAAGGGAGGCCGGGTATGGATTTTGTTAAAATGCACGGAGCAGGAAATGATTTTATCATAACCCGGGTTGCATCGTGGGAAGAAGCAGGGACTTTTCAGGTCTATGCCGAGTGGCTGTGTGACAGGAACTTCGGTATTGGCGGTGACGGTTTGATTGTAACCGGACCTGATCCCGACTTTGACATTTTTATGCGCATATTCAATTCGGACGGAAGTGAACCGGAAATGTGCGGAAATGGAATACGATGTGTAGCCCGCTACGCTTATGAACACGGTCTGGTCGGCTCAACCCGTCTGGCGGTACGCACCCTGGCCGGTCCGCGCTATCCGGAAGTGATTATTGAAAATGGACAAGCAGTCAGGGTGAAGGTCGATATGGGTGAACCGATCCTGCAAAGAGAGCTGATACCGGTCGCCGGCCAAGGAGATATAACTCGGGTGCAGTTGGACATACCCCAGGCGGCCTTTGCGGCAACTGCCGTATCGATGGGCAACCCCCACTGTATCATATTTGTCGATGATGTTGACGCAGTACCGGTAGCGGAATGGGGGCCGCTATTAGAACACCATACGATGTTTCCCGCTCGAACCAATGTTGAGTTTGTGGAAATAGTAAATCCCAGCGAAATGATCATGAGAGTATGGGAACGGGGAGCAGGCGTTACCCTGGCCTGCGGCACCGGAGCCTGCGCCACCCTGGTGGCGGCCGTGCTCAATGGAAAAAGCCAGCGCCGTGGTATCATCCATCTGCTGGGCGGAGATCTGCTTATCGAATGGAACGAAACTGACAATCATGTTTATATGACCGGTCCCGCTCAAGAGGTGTTTTCCGGTCAGGTAGAACTAGTACAACATTCCGTATATTCGTGCCCATAATTTGGGCAGATTTTTCCGAATTACTGCGTTGTCGTCAATCGCAATACGTCCAGTATTACTCATTTGACGCCCACTGACGGGCTAATGCGGCGGTGCCAGGACGGCAAGGAGCCGCCCTCCGTCTTGTACTTCAAAAAAATCTGCTCCAACTTATGAACACAATATACGGAACGTTGTACCAGGCGTTTAGAACATTATAAAAGCCAAAGTTGATTAGGAGGTCATAATTATGAAAGAAAGCATACCCATGCAAAATCTGCCCCCTTATCTGTTTGCCCGGATTGAAAAAAAGATTGACGAAGCCCGGGAAAAAGGCCTGGATATTATAAACTTGGGAATTGGAGACCCGGATCAACCTACCCCCCGGCACATTATTGACCGCATGGCCCAATCCATATATGATCAGGCCAACCACCAGTACCCCAGTTCAGTTGGCATGATGGCCTTCCGCAAAGCAGTTGCCGATTGGTACCAGGGACGTTTCGGAGTGTCGCTTGATCCTGGCACGGAGGTTGTATCCCTCTTGGGATCAAAAGAAGGACTGGCTCATATATCTTTTGCTTACCTTGATAAAGGCGATGTGAATTTAATCCCCGACCCGGCTTATCCGGTCTATGCCATCGGCACTCAATTGGCAGGGGGGGAAAGCTTTATTATGCCGCTTTTAGAGGAAAACCGGTTTTTGCCTGCCCTGGAGGACATTCCCGCTGATGTAGCGCGCCGGGCCAAGCTGTTGTTTATAAACTATCCCAACAATCCCACCGGGGCAGTGGCTGATCTGGCCTTCTTCCAAAAGCTGGTCGAGTTCGCCCGGTCTTTTGATGTCCTGGTTTGTCATGACGGGCCTTATTCGGAAGTGGCTTTCGATGGGATCAAAGTACCCAGCTTCTTAGAAGCGGAAGGCGCCAAAGAGGTGGGTATTGAATTTCACTCCCTATCCAAAACCTACAATATGACCGGATGGCGTCTGGGTTGGGCCTGCGGTAATAAGGACGCTGTGGAGATATTGGGGCGTTTCAAGTCCAATGTCGATTCAGGCGTTTTTCAGGCCATCCAGTATGCCGGGATTGCAGCCCTCTATGGTCCCCAGGAATGTGTGGCCGAAATGCAGGCTATATATCAGGAGCGTCGTGATATACTTTTAGAAGGGCTTATTAGTATGGGGTGGAAGATTAAGCCTCCCCAGGGCAGCCTCTATTTCTGGGTTCCGGTGCCCAAAGGGCATAGCTCGGCTTCATTTGCCGAACTGGTCCTGGAGAGGGCCGGGGTCATCATAACTCCCGGCAATGGTTACGGCAGCTTCGGAGAAGGTTATTTCCGCATTGCCATGACCGTTGACAAGAGCCGTATGAAGGAAGCCATTGAACGTATGCAGCAAGCACTGGGAAAGGTTGAGTTTTAAGATGATAAGAAGCATGACCGGTTTTGGCCGGGGGCAGGTTGAAGCTGCCGCTTATCTCGTTAACTGCGAGATTAAAGGAGTAAATCATCGTTATCTGGACATGAACATCCGCATGTCCCGCCGTTACAACCTTCTCGAAGAACGGATTAAAGAGGAGTTGAAGAAAAGGCTTAACCGGGGACGGGTTGAAGTCAGCCTGAATATCGATAAAACCGGGGATTCGCGCCGCAATATCAAACTTGACAAAGACTTGGCAATAGCTTATTATAATAATTTGAAGGAATTAGCAGAAAAACTAAATATTTCGGCGGAAATCAACCTTATTGACCTATTCAGACTACCCGAGGTTTTCAGTCTGGAAGAGCAGGAGGAGGATCTGGAGCAGGTTTGGGTGCTGGTAAGCGAGGCCCTAGGCAAAGCTCTGGAAGGTCTTTTGGAAATGCGTTACAAAGAGGGGGAAAACCTGGCCCGGGACATTAAATACCGGAGTCGGCTTATACTCAAGATGGTTGAGGGCCTGGAGCTGCGTTCTCCGCAGGTGGTCAAAGAATTTGACGAAAAGCTGCGTTCCCGCATATCTGAACTCCTGTCCAGTGACAGCCTGGATGATCAGCGGGTGGCTCAAGAAGTCGTTTTGTTTGCAGATAAAACCAATGTAACTGAAGAGATAGTACGCTTAAAGAGCCACGTACAGCATTTGGATGAGCTGCTGGCCACTGGAGATAGCATTGGCCGCAAATGCGATTTTCTTATTCAGGAAATGTTCAGGGAGATCAATACGGTGGCATCCAAGGCTAATGATCTGGAGATGAACCGCACCGTCATTGAAGTCAAATCAGAATTGGAAAAAATCAGAGAACAGATTCAAAATATAGAATAATTTAGGAGGTGAATCCGGGTTTACCCGGGGAACATGGATATCAAACTAGTTAACATTGGATTCGGGAATATTGTTGCCGCCAATCGTATAGTAGCTATTGTGGGGCCGGAGTCGGCGCCGATTAAACGTGTTATTCAGGAAGCGCGTGAAAAGGGCATACTTATTGATGCCACTTATGGCCGGCGGACCAGAGCGGTTATCGTTTCCGATAGCGGACACGTTATTCTATCTGCTGTACAGCCAGAAACGGTAGCCAATCGACTTTCATCCCGAGAAATAAACGAGGAAGCTTAGTAAAAGAGCAAGTGATGAGCAGAAAAGGAAAACTCTTCATCATATCCGGCCCTTCCGGAGTGGGTAAGGGTACCATCATGAAAGCCCTGCTGCCGATCATGGATGGTTTAAAGTTGTCCATCTCGACCACCACCCGCCCGGCCAGGCGCGGTGAGGTCGACGGTCGTGAATACTATTTTGTCAATGATGAAGAATTTGACAGACTGATTGCTGAAGAGCGGCTTCTGGAATGGGCCCGGGTATACTCCAATCGATATGGAACTCCCCGGGATTTTGTGCTGGATACGCTGGAGAATGGACTGGATGTAATCCTGGAAATAGACATTCAGGGTGCTTTAAAGGTAAAGCAGAAAATGCCCGACGGGATCTTCATCTTCATATCCCCGCCCCGGATGGAAGATCTGGTTACACGTTTGCATGGCAGGGGCAAGGATTCCGAGCTGAGTATTCAAACCCGTTATGAAGCCTGTAGAAGCGAAATGGATCATATGAAGTATTATGATTATGTGGTAATAAATGATATAATTGAGGATGCTGTTGATAGAGTTAGATCGATAATTGTTGCCGAGCGCTGCAGGATAGACAAAACGATAGAGGAGTGATCTTTGTGATACCTGCATCAACCAAAGAATTAATTCACATCGCAGATAGCAAATATGCGGTGGTGGTAGCAACCGCCAAGAGAGCCCGGGCATTATCCGAAAAAAGCAAAAACAACGTTGATTATCGCCTTTCGAGTATGGTAACCATCGCCCTCGACGAATTGATAAATGGCAAGATAGTTATCCAACAACCGGGAGCCAATAAGCTCTAGGAGGCTCACCATGCCCAAAACCGTTGGCATAGGAATAAGCGGCGGTATTGCCGTATACAAGATAGCTGAACTGGTCAGCCGCCTGAAGAAAGACGAGCTGGACGTTATTGTCATGATGACCGAAGGAGCCCAGCATTTTGTAACCCCCTTAACCTTCAGGACCCTGTCGGGACGGGAAGTGGTAACCGATCTGTGGAACGATTCCCGGGAGTGGAAGGTTCAACATGTAGGTGTTGCCGAAGAACTGGACCTGCTGGTTATCGCCCCGGCCACCGCCAATATCATTGGAAAAATGGCCAATGGTATTGCCGATGATCTGCTCAGCACCGTTTACCTGGCCAACACCGCTCCGGTTTTGGTAGTGCCGGCTATGAACAGCAATATGTTTCGCCAGCCGGTGGTTCAGGAAAACCTGTACAAGCTAAACCGCTTTGGCTGCCATATCATGCAGCCCGGTGAAGGCTACCTGGCCTGTGGAGTCACCGGTCCGGGAAGGCTTCCGGAAGTAGATGAAATATATGGTTTTATCAATAAGCTACTGTTTCCCAAAAAAGACCTGGCAGGCAAGAGAATAATGATAAATGCCGGAGCTACCTGTGAGGACATCGATCCGGTCAGGTACATAACCAACCGTGGGACAGGTAAAATGGGCTATTGCATAGCTGGTGAAGCAGCCGCCCGGGGCGCCGAAGTCATCCTGGTCAGCGGTCCCTGCCAGCTTCAACCGCCGGTGGGAGTTCATTTGGTGCAGGTTTGGAGCGCTGAGGACATGTGCCGGATCATGCTGGAATACCAGGCCGGATGTGATGTCATCATCGGATCGGCGGCGGTAGCCGATTTTCGCATGGCCAGCATTGCGGATCAAAAGATAAAGAAAAAGGAAGGCGGTCCCCGGACTCTGGTCTTGGAACTTATCCAAAATCCCGATATTTTGAAAGAATTGGGCAAGAATAAGCGCCCTGATCAGATCATGGTGGGATTTGCCGCGGAAACCGAGAACCTGCTGGCGAACGCTGCCAGAAAATTGGAAAGCAAGAATTTGGATTTCATTGTGGCCAATGATGTAACATTGGAGGGGGCTGGATTTGCGGTAGATACCAATATTGTTTCGTTTATAAGCCGTACCGGGGATCTGGTATCCCTGCCCAAAATGAGTAAAAATGATGTCGCAGCGGCCATCATTGACAGGGTGGCTGATCTTTTAAGGTAAATTCAAGTTGAGGAGATGATGGGTCATGCACAGAAATTTATTCACTTCCGAGTCGGTCACCGAGGGGCACCCCGATAAAATCGCCGACCAGATATCTGATGCTGTTTTGGACGCGATCATGGCAAAGGATCCCCTGGCCCGGGTGGCAGCCGAGACTATCGTTACCACCGGATTGGTGTTGGTTTCGGGTGAAATAACAACTGAATGCTATATAGACATACCCAAAATAGTACGCAAGACTATCCAGGAAATTGGTTATACCAGGGCCAAGTACGGCTTTGACTGCGATACCTGCGCGGTAATAACCTCGGTAGATGAACAATCCGCCGACATAGCCATGGGGGTTGACCAGGCCTTTGAAGCCAAAAAAGGTGAAATGTCGGAGGCGGAAATAGAAGCTCTGGGCGCCGGTGATCAGGGCATGATGTTTGGTTATGCTACCAATGAGACGCCGGAACTGATGCCCATGCCCATATTCCTGGCCGGCAAAATGGCCGAGCGTTTGTCCGAAGTGCGCAAGAACGGTACTCTTCCCTACCTGCGCCCGGACGGCAAAACCCAGGTAACGGTTGAATACGTCGATAACCAGCCGGTGCGGGTTGATACGGTGGTGGTATCCTGCCAGCATCACCCCGAGGTGGGGCTGGACACAATAGCGCGCGATGTTATCGAAAACGTGATAAAACCGATAATACCGGCCGGTATGCTCGATGAGCAAACCCGCTACTTTATCAATCCCACCGGGCGTTTTGTCATCGGTGGCCCCCAGGGAGACTGCGGTCTGACCGGGCGCAAGATCATTGTTGACACCTATGGCGGTATGGCTCGCCACGGGGGAGGGGCTTTTTCGGGCAAGGACTGCACCAAAGTGGATCGTTCCGCTTCCTATGCCGCTCGCTGGGTAGCCAAAAACCTGGTGGCGGCTGGAGTGGCTGACCGGCTGGAAATCCAACTGGCCTATGCCATCGGCGTAGCCAACCCGCTCTCTATACGGGTGGAGACTTTTGGGACCGGTAAGATTCCCGACGAAAAAATAATCGAGCTTATCAATAAGAATTTTGATCTGCGGCCGGGCGCCATTATAAGAGACCTTAAGCTGCGCCGTCCTATTTATAGAAAAACCGCTGCATACGGACATTTCGGAAGAAACGATCCCGATTTTAGTTGGGAGCAGACGGATAGGGCAGCAGCTATAAGAGAACAGGCCGGCTTATAAATTAAAGCTAGTAGTCTAAACCTTTAGGTGTTACAGACCACACCGTCCCCAAAAGCGGATTTCTGCGTCATAAGAAAAGCCCGTTTAATCAACGTACTTGGGTACGCTTCAATCGCGGGCTTTTTTAATTCCTGGAGAACTATATGAAATATGTCAACGTCTTGCTGGACATATCCAGCCTAAGTCCACCTCCCATATACATCTACAGCTGCCCGGCGGGTTCCTGTGTGCCGGGAAGAAGGGTTTTGGCCAATTTGGGGGCTAAAACCCTGGAAGGCTGGATTATGGGTGAAGCCAGTGAGCTGCCGCCGGGAGTACGGGCCAGACCCATAGTTAAGTCCCTGGATGATGAAGTTCATATAAGTCCCTCCATGTTGAGCCTGGCCCAGTGGATATCGGAAACCTATGTCTGCCCGTTGAACCTGGTTTTAAAAGCCATGCTGCCTGCCCGACTGCGGAGCAGGAATGAATTGATAAGCTTAAGCCCCGGTGAACATGAATGGGGCAATTACCCGCTGTCCATTCGTGACTTCGTTAAACATCTGGAAAAAGACGGGCCTTTGTCCTGGCCTGAAGCCCTGCGGCTGCTTGATGAACGGGAACTGGCAGAAATGATGGAGAACGGCTTGATAAGCGTTTCAAGCCCCCGCCGTCTTATGAAAGAAGCTGATAGGGATTCGGTATATGTCCCTGAACAATTTGATCCCGGCTCAAAACTAAAATTAGCCAGGTCTCCCCGCCAGTTGGAAGCCCTGGAATACGTGCAGGATAACGGAGCGGTCGCCTGCCGGGATTTGGATAAGCGCTTTAGCCGCCGGGTGGTTGCCGCCCTGCTTGACAAGGGCTATCTTAAAAAGGAGGCCTTATCGTATCAAGTAGAACCGGAATACCGCCTTTCGGGTGAACAGGAAGCAGTGCTTGAAGAACTCATTTACTGTTTGGACCTTCCCCGGCAGGAAAAGCTTCTATATGGAGTTACCGGGAGCGGTAAAACCGAGGTCTATCTACGGCTGGCGCAGGCGGCCATAAAAAAGGGAAAAACGGTAATCGTTTTGGTCCCCGAGATAGCATTGACCAGGCACCTGACCGAAGTCTTTAAACGCCGCATTACCAATCTGGCGGTTTTACACAGCGGCCTGACGCCAGGGGAAAGGGGAAGATTATGGGCGGCCATATACCGTGGTGAGGTTTCCCTGGTATTGGGAACCCGACTGGCCGTTTTCGCACCGCTGCCGGAACTCGGTTTGATCATCATAGATGAGGAGCAGGAAAACACTTTTAAGCAGGAGGAAAGCCCCCGCTACCATGCCCGGGAAGTGGCCCGCAAACGGCTGGAGCTAGAGGGTGGTCTTTTGCTGTTGGGGAGCGCAACCCCCTCCCTGGAGAGCTATTACCGGGCGGTATCCGGCCAAATCGGCCTGCTGCATTTGCCTGAACGGCCCGGGCCGGCCCGACTGCCGGTTATCGAAGTTGAAGATATGCGCAAGATTCCGTACAATTTGACAGGTGCCGTACTGTCACCCCGCCTTACAGACTATATCAGAACGGAACTGGCCGAGGACCGACAGTGCATTCTGTTCATCAACCGGCGCGGGTATTCTCCGCATACCATTTGCCGCAGCTGCGGCCAGTCCCTGTTGTGTATAAACTGTTCCGTGTCGCTGTCTTATCATCGCCAGAGCGATAAAAACCGCTGTCATTATTGCGGTTTCAGTCAAAAACCTCCGGATATCTGTCCGGCCTGTGGCAGCCGTTTTTTGCAGCAGCAGGGGATAGGCACGCAGCGGGTGGAAGAAGAGGTGTGCCGTATATTTCCCGAGGCGCGGGTAGCCCGCCTGGACATGGACAGCAGCGGGAAAGGGAGACAACAGCAGATCCTGCGCCAGATGGGCAGGGGTGAAATAGATATTCTGATCGGCACCCAAATGGTGGCCAAAGGATTGGATTTTCCAGAGGTCTCCCTGGTAGGCGTGGTCGATGCCGACGGTCTTTTAAATCTGCCGGATTTCAGGTCCGCGGAGCGCGGTTTCCAGTTGATGGTACAGGCCGCGGGCCGGGCCGGGCGTGGAGCGATTGCCGGAAAAGTGCTGGTCCAGACCTGCAACCCGGATCATTATGCGGTGCAAAAAGCAGTTTTGCAAGACTTCCCGGGATTTTTCAGGGAGGAAATGGCCTGGCGCCAGGCTTTGCACTACCCGCCCTATACCCGTATATTAAGGGTAGTAATGAGCGCCCTGGACGAAGGGGAGGCCTGGGAGCTGGCCAAAGCGGTTTTTTACAGCATTGAAGAGGCTTTGGACTCCAGTGATGATGTTCCTGAAGTGCTGGGTCCTGCGCCCTGCCCTCTGGCCCGGGTGCGCAAGCGCTACCGCTTTCAGATCCTAGTGAAATCTGCTAATATTCTTTTATTATCAAGTATTGGGCGTTATATAATTAATAGGGAAAGGACAGCGGGAGGCAGAATTGAGATCGATGTCGATCCGCTGGTGACGATGTAAGGAGGATGACGATGGCTGTATATCAGGTGCTGACCGTGCCGGACGAAAGTCTGCGCGCCAAGGCCCTGCCGGTAAACAAGATAAATGCCGGCGTTCTGAGGGTTTTAGACAACATGGCCGACACCATGTATGCTTTTGACGGGGTGGGCCTGGCTGCGCCCCAGATAGGTGTTTCCCGGCGCATGATTGTGGTTGATCCGGGGGACAATTTGTTTGAACTGATCAATCCGGAGATTATCTTGCGTGAGGGTGAAAAGCTGGACAGTGAAGGCTGCTTAAGCGTTCCCAAGGTGCGTGGCGTGGTTCCCCGGGCGCAGCGCATCATTGTGCGTGGTTTAAACCGTCAGGGGGAAGAGGTTGAAATCGAGGCTACCGACATGCTGGCCCGGGTTTTTCAACATGAGATCGACCACCTGGACGGCATCCTCTTTACTGATAAAGCGACCCAGATCAAAAGGAAGCAGGATTATTAAAAGGTATTGGTAATGAAAAATAAAGCATTAAAAATTGTATTTATGGGCACTTCGCAGTTCGCCGTACCGTCTTTGGAAACCCTGGCCGGCTCGCCCCACCAGCTTATGGGGGTGGTGAGTCAACCGGACCGCCCCCGGGGGCGGGGCCGCCGCTTGCAGCCCACTCCGGTCAAAGAGGCGGCCTTGCGCTATGGCATTCCGGTGCTGCAGTTCGAACGGATCAGGGATGAACAGGCGGTGCAGGGGGTTAAAGAGCTGGTGCCGGACCTGATTGTAGTCGTTTCCTACGGCCAGATTCTCCCCGCCGATCTGCTCCAGGCGCCGCCATGGGGATGTATAAATGTCCACGCCTCCTTGCTTCCTGATTATCGGGGGGCGGCCCCCATCCAGCGGGCCATCATGGACGGCCGGACTATAACTGGAGTAACTACCATGCTTATGGATGTGGGAATGGATACGGGAGATATACTGCTGCGGGAAGAAGTGCCTATATCCGATGAAATCGATCATGGCGGTTTGGAAACCCGGCTGGCTGAAGTGGGGGCCAAACTCCTGCTCAAGACCGTGGCCGGCCTATCAGCCGGGAGCATCCGACCTGTACCGCAGGAACATGATAAGGCTACCTATGCCGCCATGATAAGCAGGGAGGATGAGCTGATATCCTGGACCTGGCCAGCCCGGGAAATACACAACCGAATTCGAGCTCTCAGCCCTTTTCCCGGGGCTTATACCATATTTCAGGGTGAAAGGCTCAAACTGTACCGCAGCCGGGTGCTTGAAGAATCAGGCCAGGGGCAGGAAGGTATTTTCCTCTTTGCCACCAGCGATGGACTGGTTGTTCAAACCGGCCAGGGAGCCTTGGAGATTCTGGAGGTTCAGAAAGCGGGCAAAAAACGCATGCCCGCCCGTGAGTTTATAAAGGGGTATCCCCTGGTTCAGGGAAGCCGTCTTAGCGGTTAGGGGGAGCAATATGGTCATTCAAAAACGCCTGTATGTAGGCCTTCTAGGTGGAAGCATGCTGGCTGCCATAGCCCTGGCAGTAATGATCTGGTATCTTATTGGCAACCGCCAGTTAATCGTAAATCAGGTTTTATTGAGCATCATTCTAGGTATACTAGGCGCACTGGTGTTGCTTTTATCCATAGGTATACTGGCTCTGGTGATCATGATCGCCCGCTCTAAAAGCATACCTTCGCTGGAGCATGTCAGCCAGCTGGCCAACGAAATCCTTTTTCCCCTAACCCTGGTTACCGGTAAAGTATTGGGGATTAAAAGAGAGAATATATTGCGTTCTTTTATTGAAGTGAACAACTACCTGGTCAACGTCAAGAAGCCGTTTATTCCTAAAAACCAGATAATGATTCTGATTCCCCATTGCTTACAGCATTCGGAGTGTCAGCACAAGATAACGGTTGACGTAAGTAATTGTAAGGGCTGCGGCAAATGCAAGGTCAGCGAACTGAAGAAGTTCGCAGAAGAAAACCGGGCGGTTATAAAAGTGGCGACGGGTGGGACACTGGCCCGCAAGTACATAAAGGATGTGAAGCCCCGGGGCATCATTGCGGTAGCCTGTGAACGGGACCTGTCATCAGGCATTCAGGACAGCGGTCTGATCCCGGTAATCGGTGTTTTAAACTGCCGGCCCAACGGACCTTGTGTAGATACCGATGTCAGTGTGGAAGATGTGGAGAAGGCTTTTAATACCATGTGCAAGGGGGGTAAATGATGTTTGCATACCTTATTTTTATGCTGCCGGCCTTGATACTGTCGATTTTTGCTCAGACCCGTGTTTCTTCGGTGTTTAAACGTTATTCCCAGGTGCGCAATGCCCGGGGCTACACCGGGGCTCAGGCGGCCGGCGTTCTACTCAATAGAAACGGACTGAGTCAGGTTCGCATCGAACCCATCGGGGGAAGCCTGTCTGATCTATATGATCCCCGGTCCCGCACCCTTAAGCTGTCGGAGACCGTATATGGCAGCGCCTCCATCGCGGCCATCGGGGTGGCGGCTCATGAAGTCGGCCACGCCATTCAGCACAACCAGCGCTATGGTCCGCTGGAATTCAGGCATGCCCTGGTGCCGGTGACCAATTTCGCATCCGGGGCTTCCTGGTTTGTGATCATCATAGGGTTCCTGCTGCAGTGGACCAACATGATCTTATTGGGGATTATCCTGTTTTCAGTAGTGGTTTTGTTTCACCTTATTACCCTGCCGGTGGAGTTCAACGCTTCGCGTCGAGCGGTTGTGCAACTGAGTGAAGCCGGCTTGATAAGCGCCGAAGAGGCGCCCCAGGTCAAAAAGGTGCTCGGCGCCGCCGCCCTGACCTATGTTGCGGCAACCCTGTCGTCGGTAATGACCCTTCTCTATTATGTTATGATGTTCGCCGGAGGGAGCGATGACTGAGCAGCGGGAACGGCCTAGCCGGCGTAGCCAACCCGAGGTATACGCATCAGTCAGGGAGTGCGCGGCTGATCTGGTGTATAGAGTCCTGGAGAGAGGGGCCTATGCCAATCTCCTGCTGGAGAAACAGATGAAAGGCAGCACCTACAGCGGTGAAGATCGCCGTCTCCTGACTGAAATAGTCAATGGAACAGTTCGTATGGTAAAGCACCTTGATGAGGTGCTTAATCTTTTCCTGAAAGGGGATATAGCTTCTCAGAACCGGTGGCTGAGATCCGTGCTGCGGGTATCGGCCTACCAGCTTCTGTTCATGGATCGGGTGCCGGAATATGCCGTGGTCAACGAAGCAGTCAACATCGTTGCGCACCGGGTCGGCCAGGGTCTGGGACGGGTGACCAACGGCGTTCTGCGCAACCTGCTGCGCCGGCGGGAGGATCTGAACCTGCCCGGAGAACCAGAAGTCTGCCTGGCCGCCTATTACTCGCATCCGGAATGGATGGTAGACCAATTTATCGAACAGTATGGCCTGGAGCAGGCCCGGGCGATACTGCGCTTTGACAATTCAGCTCCGGCTTTAACGCTCCGCGTAAACCGGCTGCGCGCCCGGCCCGCGCAACTGGCGGCCGATCTGGCGGCGGAAGGAATTGACGTGACGATAAGTCCCTGCTGGCCGGAAGCTTTGCGGGTTACGGCTGCCAAAAGCCCCTTGAGCGAGAGCCGGCCCTTTAAATCAGGCATGTTTTATATTCAAAACGAGGCGGCTATGCTGGCCGGTATCATTCTCAACCCGTCGCCCGAGGAGACGGTGTATGACTTATGCTGTGGAGTGGGCGGGAAAAGCACCCATCTGGCTGAAATTATGGACAATAAGGGGCGCATTCTGGCCTTTGATATCTATGGACACAAAATCAAGCTTTTGAAGGAAAATTGCCGGCGCCTGGGGATAGAGATAGCTGAGGCTTATGAAGCGGATGTAACCGGCCTTTCACCTCATTTAACGCCCGGGTCGGCGGTGCTGCTGGACGCCCCCTGCTCGGGACTGGGGGTTCTGGCCCGGCGCTCTGATGCGCGATGGAAGAAAAGCCGGAAGGATTTGCGGGAACTGCCCGGATTGCAGTCTCTTATGCTGGAACAGGCCGCCCGCCTGGTCCAGAAAGGGGGGCGTCTGTTATACTCTACCTGCACCGTCAACCGGGGGGAAAACGAGGAAGTGGTCAAGGGTTTCCTCAACTCCCATACCCATTTCCGGCTTCAGGGGTTTGACCGGGAACTGGAGCCTTTTCCTCTGGACCCGCCTGACCGGCGGGCCTGTGCTGGGGGAATGTTGACCCTTTTGCCCGGGAAATATGATACCGATGGGATGTTCTTTGCCTTGCTGAAGAGAGAGGATTAGATGATGGATAAAACCGAGCTCCTGGGATTGGACGTTCCCGAACTCGAACAATACCTCCAGACCTTAGGGGAGCCGGCTTACCGGGGGCGGCAGATATACCAATGGATATATCGCAAGAATGTGACTTCGTTTTATGAGATGAGCGACCTGCCCAAAGAGTTAAGGGTGCGGCTCGACTCCCACGCCCGGGTATCGGCGCCGCGCTTTTTAAAGCAGCGGGTTGCAAGCGACGGAACCCGCAAATTTCTCCTGGAGTTGAACGATAAAAAGCGTATCGAGAGCGTGGCCATTCCCCAGGGGGATCCGCGCTCCGATAAATACACCCTGTGCGTATCCACCCAGGTGGGCTGTCCTATGGCCTGCGCCTTTTGCGCAACGGGAAAGGGCGGATTTCAGCGCCATCTGCAGGCTTATGAAATTGCCGGCCAGGTGTTAAGCGCCAACCGCGAATTGGCCGAGCGTTTAAAAAGCCGGGAAACCCAAAAGGTCGGCAATGTGGTGTATATGGGAATGGGCGAGCCTATGCTAAATTATGATCAAGTGATAAAATCAGTATATGTGCTCAATAATACGCAGGGAATCAATATAGGGCAAAGGCATATTACGATTTCAACCGCCGGTGAAGCGGAAGGAATTGAGCGTTTGGGGCGGGAAAAGCTCCAGGTAACCCTGGCCGTTTCGCTGCATGCCTGTGATGACGAATTGCGCAGCAGGCTGATGCCGATCAATCGGAAATACCCATTAGAGCGTCTGATACAGGCGGTTGAGTCGTTCATCGCCATGACCGGACGAAGGGTTACTTTTGAATACGTGCTGCTGGCGGGGATCAACGACCGGCGCGAGGACGCCCGGAACATGATAAAGCTTCTAAAACCGCTGCTGGCCAATGTCAATCTGATTCCCTATAATGAAGTTGACGGATTGCCCTTCTTGAAGCCGGGCCACGATGTAGTATACCGGTTCCAAAGAATGCTGGAACAGGGGGGACTTACGGCAACGGTTCGCCAGGAAATGGGTGCCGATATCGAAGCGGCCTGTGGGCAGCTAAAAGCCAGTACGTGAAACGGGTCAGTATATTAAAGGCTTATTATAGGAGTTAAAATATGAAGGTAGCAGCGATAAGCGACCGGGGGCTGGTCAGAAGCAACAATGAAGACAGCTACCTGGTGGATTTAAACCATGGCCTGCTGGTTGTATGTGACGGAATGGGAGGTCATAACGGCGGAGAAGTAGCCTCGGCTATAGCAGTTGAAACCATCAGTCAAATTTTCAGCAGCAGCGGCGAGGAATTGCCGGGCCGGCTGATTTTGGCCCTGGAAAAGGCCAACACCGCCATTTTGAACTCCGCCCGGCAGGATCCCGCTTTGCATGGGATGGGGACTACGGCCACCCTGGCTGCTTTTGAAGATGAGATCATGTATGTAGCCCATATAGGGGACAGCAGCCTGTATATGGTTCAGAATGGGAATTTTCGCAAAGTGACCAAGGATCATACCCTGGCTCAGCAGCTTCTTATGGAGGGAAGGCTGAAGCCGGAAGAGATGCGCTCCAATCCCTATAACCATATCCTCACCCGGGCTCTGGGTGTGGAAGAGAATGTGAACATAGATAGGTACCAGGAAAAGGTGCACCCAGGCGATTTGATTCTCCTTTGCAGCGACGGACTCAGCGACAAGGTAAGCGAGGGTGAAATGCTGGAGGTTTTGCAGGAAACTTCAAGCAGCCTGGAACAGGCCGCCCAGGGACTTTTGGAAAGGGCCTTGAAGCACGGCGGCAGCGACAATATCACGATTATATTATCGCGCATCGAAGTGGGAGGTTAGAACTTTGATAGGTGCAGGTACAGTGTTAAGTGGTCGTTACGAAATCATTGAACTGGTCAGTGAAGGCGGCATGGCTATGGTATATAAGGCCCGCTGCCGCATGTTGGACAGGATAGTAGCGGTCAAAATACTGAAGGACGAATATTCCAGCGATCTCAACTTTGTGCAGAAATTTAAGACGGAAGGCCTGGCCGCTGCGCAGCTTTCCCACCCCAATATCGTAAATATCTTTGATGTCGGACAGGAGGAAGACGTCTACTATATAGTTATGGAATTCATTGAAGGTGAGACGCTCAAGGAGTACATCCAGCGAGAGGCGCCTTTGCCCGTTGAACAGGCCATTACCATCGCCACCATGATCTGCGACGGCTTGCAGCATGCCCACGAAAAAGGCATCATACACCGTGATATCAAGCCGCATAACATCATAATAACCGAAACCGGAATCGTAAAGGTAGCAGATTTCGGCATAGCCAAAGCCATCAGTAAAAAGACTATAACCTACGGCGGCAATATCGTAGGCTCGGTCCATTACATTGCGCCGGAGCAGGCCCGGGGGGAGCCGGTCACCCGAACCACGGATATTTATTCTTTGGGTTGTGTTATATATGAAATGCTAACTGGAAGAATGCCCTTTGATGCAGAGAGTCCCATTACCGTGGCCTTGAAGCATATTCACGACGACCCGGTTCCTCCCCGCTCTTTTAACAGCGAGATCCCGAAGGCTTTGGAAGCGGTCATTTTGAGGGCTATGGCCAAGAATCCGGTGCAGCGTTTTGCCAGTGCTCAGGATCTGCGCAATGCCCTGCTTCCCTATTGCCGGCCGGTGGGCGCCGATTTCGGGAATGATAGCTATCGTTCAGGCGCGCCCCGCAAGAAATTGGTTAAGAGGCGCCTAAAAAAGAGTACCTGGATGATTATTGGCATAGCCGTGCTGGGCCTGCTGAGCGGCTTCTTTTTTATGAGTTCCGGCCTGTTTGGAAAAGAGGTTGAAGTTCCCGATGTAGTTGGGTTAAAGGTGACGGAAGCCAACCAAAAGCTCACCGCTTTAAACCTCGTGGTGACGGTGGTAAAGGCCAGCAGCGACCAGCCGGTGGACACGGTTATAGCCCAGAAGCCTCCCAAGGGCCAGAAAGTAAAGGAAAAGCGTGAAATAGAGATAACGGTAAGCACCGGCGCCGAACAGGCCACTGTTCCCCAGGTGGTAGGCAAAACGGCCAGTGAAGCTGAACTGGAAATCAGGGGAGCCGGCTTTGTTCCCAAGGTGCAGAAGCAATATGATGACAAATGGGCAGAGAATACGGTCATGTCACAGGATCCGAAAGGCAACAGCCAGGCTGCCAAGGGGAGTACGGTAAACATCCTGGTAAGCCAGGGCAAGTCGCCCGGCAAGGTAAAGATGCCCGAACTGCTGGGTATGACTCTGGAACAGGCTACGAAATTGATTCAGGATAATGATCTGGTTATAGGCACAACCACCCGAGAACCCAGCAATCAATACTATATCAATCAGATTTGCAAGCAGAGCGTTCCCGCCGGCACCATGGTGGATCAAAAGAGCGTTATCAACATTTCCCTCTCCACCGGCCCCGGACCGGTGGCCCAGAGCCGGCAGTTTTCGTACACGCTGCCGACGGCTGAGGCATTTTACCAGGTAGCCATCCGGGTCACTGATACCCAGGGAACCAGGGATATTTACAACAAACCCCACCGGGGAGGAGATACGGTGGTGGTATCTGTAAATTATTTCGGAGCCGCCAAAGTGGAAGTATTGCTCAACGGCAAGTCCGTGAAAACAGAGGGATTTTAAATTGGCCCCCCCACCCCCGGGTGGGGGGAAAGAGTCTGTCCAGGCGCCGGGTTAAACTGTAGTTGGAGGGTAGCCATGCCGCAAGCAAGAGTAGAAGGGCTGGTATTGAAAAAATACAGCGGCTTCTACTATGTACAGGATCAAGACAAAAACCTGTATCAGTGCCGCCTACGCGGTAAGATTAAGGATCTGGTCACTACCGGCGACCGGGTGATGGTAAGCCCCCTGGAGTCAGGAAGCGGGATACTGGAAGAAGTCCTGCCCCGCCGCAGCGAACTCTATCGGCCCCGGATCGCCAATGTCACCCTGGTCCTTATTGTTTTGGCCTGCAACCAGCCGGTGCCCAGCACCGTGCTCCTGGATCGACTGCTGGTTTTGACCCTGCACAAGGGCCTGCGGCCCTGCCTGGTCTTGAATAAAAGCGACCTTGAACCGGATAACAACGCCCGGCTCATCGCCGACTATTATCCCCGGGCCGGTTTCACGGTAATAAAGACTTCAGCCCTGGATTGCACCGGGGTGGACCTGCTGAAAGAGCGGATTCAGGATGAAATCGCGGTGTTTGCCGGACCTTCGGGCACCGGCAAATCGAGTCTGTTAAACCAGCTGGTGGGCGTGGGATACGCCGCTACCGGTGAACTGAGCAGCAAGATAGGGCGGGGCAAGCACACCACCCGTCATGTGGAACTGTTTATCCTGCCTTGCGGGGGGTGGCTGGCTGATACGCCCGGTTTTAACATGCTGGATCTGCCCGATATAAACAGCCGGGAGCTGGGAAAACTCTATCCCGATTTTGTTGACCGTTCCCGGGATTGCCGATTTTCCGACTGCCTGCATGCCAGGGAAGCCGACTGTGCGGTGCGTGAAGCCGTGGCCGCCGGACAAATCCCGGATTTTCGATATAACAATTATTTAAACCTGCTGGCTGAAGTGATGGAAAAAGAGAGGTGTTATAAATGATCCTGGTCGCGCCTTCAATCCTGGCAGCTGATTTTTCGAGGCTGGGAAAGGATATTGAGACGGTAGAAAGGGCGGGAGCGGATTGGCTCCATATCGATGTGATGGACGGACATTTCGTTCCCAATATCACCATCGGCCCGCAGGTGGTGGCCGATCTCAGACCGGTGACCGGCCTCTTTTTTGATGTTCATCTCATGATCGAGCGGCCGGAACAGTTTATTCCCGCTTTTGCCCAGGCGGGAGCGGATTTGATATGCGTGCACCAGGAAGCCTGCCGTCACCTGCACCGGGTGATCCACTTGATCAAGGAACAGGGCAAAAAGGCGGGCGTGGCCTTAAATCCCAGCACTCCGTTGGGCGGCCTGGAATACCTGTTAAAAGACGTGGACCTGGTTTTGATCATGAGCGTCAATCCGGGTTTTGGGGGACAGCAGTTTATACCAGAGATGATTTCCAAGATAAAGCGTTTAAGAGAAATGTTGCTTGAGAACCATTCAAAGGCTTATTTACAGGTCGATGGGGGCATAAACCGGAGCAACGCTTCCGAAGTAGTAAAGGCCGGGGCCGATGTCCTGGTGGCCGGCTCCTATGTGTTCAAATCCGAACACCCTCCGGAGGCGGTGCGCTACCTTAAATCCCTGGCCCCTTGACCGGCGGGGTTGACTCGTGATACCATAGATGCAAACTTAATAGAAAAAACAGCTTTCTTCGGGGATGGGTGAAATTCCCTATCGGCGGTCACAGCCCGCGAGCCGCAAGGCAGGAGCCGGTGAAATTCCGGGGCCGACAGTATAGTCTGGATGGGAGAAGAAGGTCTATTCCGGCGTGCATTGTCGCAGGCCTGAGTAGCCATGCCCCATAACCCGAATAAGTCGGGTTTTTTATTTGGGGGCAATATTAAATGCAGCAGATCATTGACGAATACTATATGCAGAGAGCGTTGAACCTGGCGGCCCGCGCCCGGGGGCGAACCAGCCCCAACCCGGCGGTGGGAGCTGTACTGGTTAAAGACGGACAAGTAGTGGGGGAAGGCTATCACCGCCAGGCGGGAACCCCGCATGCAGAAGTAATGGCCCTGCAAAAGGCCGGGGAGAACGCCCGGGGTGCCACTCTTTATGTAACCCTGGAACCCTGTTGTCATTTTGGGCGAACCCCGCCCTGTTGCGAGGCGGTAATAAACCAGGGCGTGGTCAGGGTGGTCGCAGCTATCCTGGACCCCAACCCGCTGGTAGCCGGGCAGGGAATAGCCCGCCTGCAGAAAGCGGGAGTATCCACCGAAGTCGGAATATTGCAGGAACCGGCCCGGCGTTTGAACGAGTTCTATTTTAAATACATCAGGGAAGGCCGCCCCTTTGTCACTCTTAAGACGGCTATGACCCTGGACGGTAAAATCGCCACCCATACCGGGGATTCGCGCTGGATAAGTTCGGAAGCGGCCCGGGAATACGTGCACCGGCTGCGCAATCTCCATGACGCTATTATGGTCGGGATCGGTACGGTACTGGCCGACGACCCTCAGCTCAATACCCGGCTGAATATCGAAGAGCGCCGCGACCCGCTACGGGTTATCCTGGATCCGGGTTTACAGCTTCCCCTGGACAGCAAAATCGTTGCGAGCAGCTGGGAGCAGGGTACCCTGGTTTTTGCCAACCGGACCGGGGAGCCCGAAAAGGCTAAGATATTGGAAGAACGGGGCGTTGAGGTTTTCTCCCTGGAAGGTGAGGGGCCGGTTTTGGATCTGGACCTGGTGCTTAAAGAACTGGGCCAGAGAGGGATATGCAGCCTGCTCCTGGAGGGTGGAGCCGAGATCAATGCGGCCATGTTGGAAAAACGCCTGGTGGATAAATTGATCTGGGTGATAGCTCCTAAAATTATTGGCGGAAAAACGGCTCCCGGTCCGGTGGCAGGACCGGGGCGGCAGCTGATGAGTGAAGCCCTGCGGCTGGATGATATGCAGATGGAAAAGCTGGGGCCGGACTTTATATTAACCGCCTATACGGGATGGTGAGCCAAAATGTTTACAGGAATCGTTGAAGAAATAGGCCGAGTTATCAAACTGGAACCGGGGAGTCAGTCCTATAAAATCGGGGTTGAGGCGGTCCGGGTTTTAAGCGATGTCAAACTGGGTGACAGCATAGCTGTAAACGGGGTATGCTTGACGGTCGTGGAATTCGGTTCCCGCAGCTTTGCGGCCGATGTAATGCCGGAAACGGCCGATAAAACAACTTTAGGCAGCCTTAAACCGGGCGACCCGGTCAACCTGGAACGGGCTTTGCGCTTGAGCGACCGGCTGGGAGGCCACCTGGTACAGGGCCATGTAGACGCGGTGGGCCGCATTGTGCAAAAGGAACGCCTGGATATAGCCGTCATCCTGCGTGTAGGCGCTCCCGCCGCCCTGTTAAAATATGCGGTGCCCAAGGGCTCCATAGCTATTGACGGGGTCAGCCTTACCGTGGTTGACGTTTTTGAGGACAGTTTTACGGTTTCGCTTATTCCCCATACCGCGCACCAAACCGTTTTAGGATCCAAGCACTCCGGGGATTCGGTAAACCTGGAAAGCGATATCATCGGGCGCTATGTGGAGCGGCTGTTGACTCCCGGCCTGGCCCAAGAAAAATCACCGTTAAATTTGAGTTTCCTGGCCGAAAACGGCTTTTTATAAGGAGGTTGGACGAATGCTGAACACGATTGAAGAAGCGATCGCGGATGTCCGGGAAGGGAAAATGATCATCGTTGTGGACGACGAAGATCGGGAAAATGAGGGCGACGTCATTATCGCCGCGGAAAAGGCCACTCCCGAAATAGTTAATTTTATGGCTATGCACGCCCGGGGCCTGATCTGCATGCCCATGCTGGGCGAGCGCCTGGATGAATTGGAAATTCAGGCTATGGTTACGGAAAACACCGACAATCACCAGACCGCATTCACGGTTTCGGTCGATTACCGGACTACCGCTACCGGAATATCGGCATTTGAGAGGGCGGAAACCATCAAGGCCTTGATCTCTGACACGGCTCTGCCCTCTGATTTCCGTAAACCAGGGCATATATTTCCGCTGCGCTACCGGCCGGGCGGTGTTTTGCGCCGGACCGGGCACACCGAGGGTTCTATCGACCTGGCTCGCCTGGCCGGACTCTACCCGGCAGCGGTGATCTGTGAAGTAATGAATGCTGACGGAACCATGGCCCGCCTGCCCGAACTCTATCATTTCGCGCAGCAGCATGGCTTAAAGATCGTGTCTATAGCGGATCTCATCGAGTACCGGAGGCGCAAGGAAAAACTGGTTACCAGGGTGTCGGACGCCCAGCTGCCGACCCAATATGGCGATTTTACGGCGGTAGCTTATGAATCCATGCTGGACGGCAAGGGGCACCTGGCCCTGGTAAAAGGCCAGTGGGAGCCTGATGAACCGATCCTGGTCCGGGTGCATTCGGAATGCCTGACCGGTGATGTTTTCGGCTCCCGGCGCTGCGACTGCGGAGACCAGCTGGCGGCTGCTTTGACCATGATCGAGCAGGAAGGCAAAGGGATTCTACTGTATATGCGCCAGGAGGGAAGGGGTATCGGGCTGACTAATAAGATTCGCGCCTACCATCTGCAAGACAACGGGCGGGACACGGTGGAAGCCAACCTGGAACTAGGGTTTCCGGCCGATCTGCGCGACTATGGAATCGGGGCGCAAATCCTGGTTGACCTGGGTGCTCGCAAGATGAGGCTGATGACCAACAATCCCAAGAAGATTAAAGGTCTGGAGGGATATGGCCTGGAAGTGGTTGCACGGGTTCCCATCGAAATGGAACATCAAAAAGAAAACCTGCGCTACCTGCAGACCAAAAAAGAAAAAATGGGGCATATGCTGGTAAACCTGTAGTTGCATCATAATTATCAAGGAGGCAGACGTAAATGGTAGGAAAGAGTTATGAAGGAAAACTTATTGGCGACGGGCAAAAGATCGGCATAGCGGTATCCCGGTTTAACGAGTTTATTACCAACAAATTGCTGTCCGGCTGCATTGACGCCTTGACCCGTCACGGGGTAAGCCCCTCGGATATAGAAGTCGCCTGGGTGCCGGGTGCTTTTGAAATGCCGTTGGCAGCGGCCCGGATGACTAAGAAGGGTTACGATGCGGTTGTGTGTCTGGGTGCCGTAATACGCGGGGCTACGCCCCACTTTGAGTACGTGGCTGCCGAGGTCACCAAGGGTATTGCCCATGTAGGGCTTGATTCGGGGATTCCGGTGGTATACGGAGTGGTCACTGCCGACACTATAGAACAGGCTATTGAAAGGGCTGGAACCAAGGCCGGCAACAAGGGCGTTGACGCGGCGGTAACAGCTATCGAAATGGTGAACCTGTTCAAAGAACTCTGATGACCGGGAAGGATAGAACCGAAAAAAGCGTAAAAAACTGAGAACTACTTAAGCACCTGGTGCTGCACCACTATCTTGGTTACCACCTGGTCGTTTATTTTGAAAATGATCTTATCAGCCTGGCCATAGCTCATATCAACCAGACCGGCTCCGGCCAGGCTGGTTGAGGAGTAGTTCTCTCCATAGGCGGCGATGACTTTCTCCAGGCTGTCTCCCACATGGATGCCCCGCGCGGTTGCCAGGCTTTTTTCTTCTATCTGGACCACCGTAAGTATATTCTCCTTTTTTGAAAATTCAAAAAAGAAAGGCTGGCCGGTTGGACGATAGATGGTGCTCATGCCCAGGGTATTTCCACGGGGAAATAAGGCAGTCACTTCCTGGAAAGTGCTGCGCCCTGGAGTGATGGCCCCCGCACCGGTCTGAACCGTAAAATCCTCGGGGGGCAAGACTATGGCGGGACCGGCCTGTTTACTATACTCGGGCCGGTCATGCAGGGAACTGTAGAGCCCTACAACAAACAATGCCATAAAAATAAGAATGATAATAAGGTATTCCTTTTTATATTTCGCTTGCATCCGACTTCCTCCCGGGATGTAGAATGAGTTGAAGAACCGCCCCCTGACTCATTCTGTTCAATAATCATAGTAGCGAGATAGTTTTGCAAGAATTATATCATATTTTTAGGAGGGGGACTCGATGGCGGGAGACGAAAGAACTCCAAACTTGTGGGGTGACAAGCGCTATCAAAGCCTGAACTACTTTTTGCGCCGGAAATTCGGGCAAAAAGTGTTCAAGGTTTCCCTGGATGCGGGCTTTAGCTGCCCCAACCGCGACGGAACCCTCTCAAACACGGGCTGCCTTTTTTGCAGCGCCAGAGGATCCGGAGATTTTGCGGGGCGGCGGGGAAGCAGCCTGGAGGAACAGTTTGCTGAAGTAAAGGCCTTTATGCACAAGAAGTGGCCTCGGGCAGAGTACATTGCTTACTTTCAGGCATTTACCAATACCTACGCATCACCGGCCGCCCTGCGCGGTATCTATGGTCAGGCATTGAACCTGGAGGGGGTTGTGGGCCTGGCCATCGCCACCCGGCCGGATTGTCTTGCGGAAGAAGTATTGGACGTTTTGCAAGAGGTGATGCAAAAGCGCTATCTCTGGGTGGAATTGGGCTTGCAGAGTATTCACCCCAAGAGTGCCGGGCGCTTTAACCTGGGATACAGCTTTGACGACTTCCTGGATGCGCTAAGCCGCTTGAAGGATCGGGACATTGAGTGCTGCGCTCATTTGATCCTGGGCCTGCCCGGGGAAAGCCGGGATGATATGATGGCCAGTGCTCTTAAGGTGGCCGGGCTGCCCCTGGATGGGATCAAGCTGCACCTTTTGCACGTTATGAAAGACACTCCGCTGGGCTGTCTCTATCAACAAAGGCCGTTTGATATTTTAAGCAGGGATGAATATGTAGAAATGGTGGTAGACATACTGGAGATCCTGCCTGCTGATATGGTAATCCATCGCTTGACCGGGGACAGCCCCCGTCACACATTGCTGGAACCGCAATGGAGCATCAACAAATGGGAAGTTCTGAACCTGATCGATCGCCGGCTGGCAGAGAAAAACACCTGGCAGGGAAAATATTGGATAAAGCCCCCAGAGCTTTCTATTTAACCACTCTCTCCAATTCCTGCAAAAAGCTCCCCACCCCTTTATACCAATTGGGATCACTGGCGTACTTCCGGTTGATCCAGGCCAGGGGATCGGCATTGGCCGGGCGGCCTTTGCTCAGTGCAACGATGGTGTTGGCGGCAATATTGGCCGAGTCGTTTATAGAAGTGTTGTATTCAAGCCAGCTGCCATATACATTAAACGGGTTGTTGGCGATAAGTGCAGCGTCGCTGCTTCCCCTGGGAACCAGGGCCTGCTCCTGCCCGGCAATGGCAAATAGCAGCAGCGGATTGAGGTTGTGCTGGCGGCTTACCGATATGATGGAAGAGAAATAGGGTTCACTGGCGAGCAAAGAATCCTTGGCCTTCAGATAGGCTCTTAGCTTCTTTTGATCAACACTATGGTAAGCTAATAATCTAGCCAGATTTTGGTTGACGGCAGCGTTTTTGGTCTGGGTAGATTGATTCGAAACGCTTTGGGGGGGCGCTGCCGGCGGAGCAGTTTGGCGGACCGGAGTTGAATTCCTGGGCTTGGGCTGGGCGGAAGATTCGTCCTGCCTGGCGGTATTAGGGGTGGCTGGCTTAACCGGTGCTTTTTCTGGAGCCCTGGTTGTAAGCTCGTTCCAAACCGGAGCGCTTGCAGTTTGACTATTTTCGTAAGGTATAACCGGACTGGCCTTAATGCTCTGGACCTGATTGCTAGATGCTGTTGCTTGCCCGGCTGCGGTGCCGCTGCTCAAGCTGGCCATGCTTAAACCTGCGGCTAGGCACAAAACCGAGGCCGTGGCAGCGGGCAAAACAAAACGCCGCAGGCCTTTTTGGAGAAGGCTCAAGGTATTGGACCAGGCGTTTTCAAGGTATTGCTTTAAAGGTGGCCATTCTATCCGGGCCGCTTTTGGGGGCAGTTGTTTTATATAGTCAAGAAGGAAGAGCCCTCCAAAGGGCGCCGGGATCCTCAAGCCGGACAGGTTGGAAAACGCTCTTTTCACGTCCGCGTTTTCCGGCAACCCGGTCAGCACCGCCGCAGGGCTATACCACAACGGGTCTGACGATGCTTGGCATGCATCCAAATCTGCCGGCCGGACTGGTTTAGAGAGGTTGCTAAATGCCCGTTGACGAAGCTGCAAAGCCATTTGCTGCAGGGCGGTAATGGATACTATTCTGCCCAAACGGGTCTTTATCCAGGCGGATAATGCCAGGAGAGCGTCTTTGGCAAAACCGGCCAAACCCAAAGCCGTATAGAAGATGTCATCGCCCCTGACCTGAAAGACGCCTCTGCTTACGGCTAAATCGAGTACAGCCGTACGGAGGGGGCCTTTAAACAAGTCAGAAAAGGCCTGAAGTTCCTTATCGATAACGCGATGGACGGCATTGGCCAGGGTTTTGGCCCGACTGGCCGCATTTTGGAAGAGATACTTTTCCGCTATATAATTCCTGAAACGGATTATATCATCGGGGCTAAGAATGTAGAGGGATTCCAGATCAGCCACCATTGCTCCCAGCATTAGGTCTACCGCATCCTTTCTGATCCATTACTTATAATATCGGAAGAAATCCCGGCGGCTTAACCTCTTTTCGGCAAAATAGGGTTTTCATCTTTCTTGTTTCCGACTGCTCGTGCAACTGACGGATTTGTCCGAAGTAAATATAGTCTCCGGGCCCAGGATGCAGATATCAATAAGCGGATATTCATAGATAGGATTTAAGGGGATGATTATCTTGACAAGCCGGAGTGGCTTATACTATAATTTCAATTGCTGATGTAAACCAGCATGCGGTAGTGGCGGAATTGGCAGACGCGCATGGTTCAGGTCCATGTCTGTGCAAGCAGGTGAAGGTTCAAGTCCTTTCTACCGCACCATAATTTGTCTGAAAATATCACCCTTGCGGTGGTATTTTTGTTTTTTGATATAAGTATGCATGGGGTGAGAACTCACGGGAGTGGGTGAGAAAGTCCCATGCCGTTTTGCCCCGAGCTTGCTTGGTTAGGCACAAGGAACAGCGTAGAGGCACAGCGTTACCTTTTCTCTGGCTGTATGAACAACTATTCATCTTATTCGCGCAAAGTTGTTTTGGGAGATTACATCTTTTAATCATCGTAATGTCCGCCGCATTGAACAATGATAAGTTGATCGTTTCCCACTCTATACACAATGCGGTTTACTTCATCAATCCGTCTGCTCCAATATCCCTGTTTATCCCCGGTAAGCGGTTCAGGTTTCCCTATGCCGGCAAAAGGATCGCGCTCAATATCTTTAATAAGGTTATTGATACGCCTTAATGTTTTCTTATCCTGTGTCTGCCAGTATAAATATTCTCCCCATGCTCTGTCATGCCAGACCTTATTCATCGGTCGCCTCTATCATCTCGTGAACCGCACAATTTTTACCGGCCTCAATATCGGCGATGCGGCGGCTTAACTCTGCCTGATTTTTCTCGCTGTAAAAGGGATCGTAAATCTCAAAGGGTATTTTTCCCTGACGTAAAGCTTGACGAGCAAAGATGTTGAATGCCGTAGATAAATTCATGCCAAAATCATTAAAAAGCTTTTCGGCATTTTCTTTCACCTCCCGGTCCAGACGTATCGTTACGTTGATGGTTTTGGCCATAGTCATCACCTCCATTTCTAATGTAGCATCATTATATTATATTATATCGTGCAATTCAAGTGATATGCACGATATTATTAACCATTTGAAGTTTTTGCATGAGAAGAAATGTATGAAGGCCTTATGGTGGCGTTACTGATATATTTAGTGCAACAAAAACGGTCGGTGGTGTAATTCTACGGGACGTAATGCTGGGAATAAGAGTGCCCGGTTCAGGAACACAAAAATTAATTCACTTGAAATGGGAATATACAAAATCACCACATACGTCAAAATCGCTTTAATAGGATTTGAGTTTTGGGAAAAGGCGCTAGCTGCTGGTATAAAAGAGGTCCATAAAGTTTTGGCGGATTTTACTCCCGATATATAATCATAACCAGAAGAAGCAATAAAGGTAGATGGTGGAAAGGACAATGGACAGGAGCATCAGAGGAAAACCGATCTTAAAATATGAAGCAAAGGTAATCCGGGTGTCATAGCGCTCTGCTATCCCGGCTACCATTATGTTGGCTGACGCGCCGATAAGGGTGCCGTTGCCGCCCAGACAGGCTCCCAGGGAGAGGGCCCACCATATAGACTCCATGGGAAGCGGGGACATTTGCCCCATCGACTGCAGCATGGGAATCATGGTAGCCACCATGGGTATATTGTCTACAAACGCTGAAGCGATAGCAGACAGCCATAAAACCAGCATGCCGGTGGGCACCAGCTGACCGCCGGTCATGGCTAGGACCTTTTGGGCCACCAGTGCAATTACGCCGTTTTCCACCAGCCCTCCGACAATAACAAAAAGGCCGGCAAAGAAGAAGAGGGTCGGCCATTCGACGGTCAAGAGCACTTCATCGGGATTCTCACCGCTTATCAGCATTAAGAGGCTGGCGCCTGCCAGGGCGATGGTGGCCGACTCCAGATGCAGCATTTGGTGCAGCAGGAAACCCGCAATCGTTAAACTCAAAATGAAAAGGCAGATTTTTAGCAAACGCCAGTCTTTTATGAAAGTTTTTTCATTGATTTGCAGAAGCTCATTGATGCGCTGCGGGGAGGTCCGCAGTTGCTTCCTGAACATCCACACCATGAGCGCAACGGTTATCAGCAGAATTATGGCAACGGGAAGGGCCAGGTTGGACAGAAAGTCGATGAAGCCCAGCCCGGTGGCGCTGCCTATCATTATATTGGGTGGATCGCCAATCAGGGTAGCGGTTCCCCCAAGGTTGGAGGATATAATCTCAGCATATAAAAAGGGCAGTGGAGTTATATCCAGGCGATCGGTTATGGCAAAAGTGATGGGAACGATCAACAAAACCGTAGTTACATTGTCCAGCATGGCTGAAGTGAAGGCGGTAACCAGGGAGAGGGCCACCAGGATAGACAGGGGTTTTCCGCCGGCCATTTTAGCGGCCTTGATGGCCAGGTATTCAAATACCCCGGTCTGCCGGGTGACGCCTACGATGATCATCATGCCTACCAGAAGGCCGATAGTATTGAAATCGATCGAAGCAAAGGCCTGTTTTTGATTGAGCAGACCGGTAACTATAACCAGTGATGCACCCACCAGAGCTATTATGCTTCGGTGAACTTTTTCAACCATGATCATTAGGTAAGCACTGAGAAAGATAATAATAGAAAGCCAAAAATGCATTTTCCTACCTGCCCCTATGAAATATCCCTTGTAAAAAGCGAGCTTAAACATGAAGAGGTGGCCTTGTCTGGCCACCCATCTGAGCAACTTTTTAATGACCCCGAATGAATCCAATATATTCTGTCTTATCGCGCCCTACCTATCTTTTCCGACACAGGTATAATAGGCCTCTAGCATTTATAATAACACGAACCATGAATGCATATGTAATTACGATGATGCGTTAGCCCGTTTTTATACGTTTTCCCTGTGATAATGTGTCTTTAAAGAATCTTTCCCGAAAAGCCAATGCCTTCTCTCAACAGCCGAGTTGTAGTAAAAGGGGGTAAGGAGTAGCATTTTGTAATTGTGGTACAATAAGGGCAGCGGCGGCCTTGTTCAACAATACGGAGCGCAGCCAGCGTGGATATATGAGATTTTGAGCTTGAATTAGGAGGCAGGATGAGGAATGGGGGACTTCTTTAACAGCTATAAGAGACTGGCCTTTGTAGGTTTGTCCGGCGATCCCAAGTCATTCAGCCGGGGAGTATTTAAATTCCTGAGCGAACAGGGATATGAGATATATCCGGTAAATCCAGCACTTGAACAGGTTGAAAACCAGAAATGCTATAAAAGCATAGATTCCGTCCCTGCGGTCGAAGCAGTGCTCTTTTTTACCAACCCCCGGGTTACCTCGGAGCTTTTATCGGCTTGCAAGGCCAAAGGGATTGAACATGTTTGGTTCCAGCAAGGCGCGGCGGATGAAGAAGTTCTAAACATAGCCCGGCAGCTCGACCTTGATTACCAAAACTCCTGCGTATACCTGCACCATAACAAAGCCGGTTTTCCGCACAGTTTTCACCGCTTTATAAACCGCACCTTTAAACTCAACCGGTAAAACCTTCGCATTTTTTGCCCCTGATTATAGCGTTTACCAGGGCAGCCTGGACGGAATGCTGGATTAAGGCCAAGAACCTCTTTACTTTTTGCTTAAGACCTGCCAAAATAATTTTCATCCCCTAAAAGCAAGGGCCTTGTTGAAAGGGTAGCCCGGCCAGATATTCCGCAATTTGTCATTATTGATTAAAAACAGGGATTTAAACAGGCATAACGCGGCCGGGGATTGCTTAGCAGCCAAAGAAAAAGACTTGAAACGTGAAAGGATGGGATATGATTGCCGTTTTTTGACGTGTATATAGCGGAACTGGATGATCCTCATTTTTCCTGGGAGCTAGGCGAGTGGACCCGCAACGTTCCTCGCCCCATAAGCCCTTTTTTCCCTCCGGCCAATGGCAGGGAACCCTTAAGGAGCGTAATAGATTATATAAAAAAGGGGGTTTTTAAGGGCAAACAGACCGACCAGAACGCCTGGGTGGCCCGGGTTACCATCAATGAATTGAAACAATTCTTATATGATTTTTATGGCGACTTCAACGAAAACAAATACCATAAAGAAATATGGTTTTTATATGACTTTATCAATAAACTTGACAAAAGCAGGGCCTATGCCCTGGTGGCGGACCAGGAATGACAGGGGGGCTCTCAAATCCAATATAAGCTACCAGGAGCCGAAGAGTCGATTCGGCAAAGCAGTAGCCCAGGGGGGTTCAGGCCTTGACTAAAGACAAGACTTTACCCCGAGAAATGCGTATGAAAGACAGCCTGCCCACTCCACATTAAAGACCCCATTAATCGCCGCCCCCGCGGCCTCCTCCACAACCGGAGCCCCAGGAACAATCGGAGCTGGAGCACCCGGAACTGCTCCAGGTAAACATGCACCCATATGCAGCCCAAGTACTTACCGGCATCTGAACCAGAGAAAGCGGAGCCTGGAGAGATAACGGCGTCAAGCGGTGGAAGGCAAGAATAATTTATTTGGGAGGATAAAAACCGGCTTTGAAATAGCAGAAAGGGTAGAAAGACATGAGGGAGTAGCTGCATATAAATAGAAGGAAGCATTACGTTTAATAAGCCAGGCTTACGTCAGGGTCTTTAGCGTTCAAAGTTGGGCGGGGGGTATTAACAAAACTGATTTTTCGACCGATAATGGTATTAGTAAACCCTGATTTAAGTGAAACTTGTAATCTCAAGGGAGAAAGGAGAATAAAATATTGGGCGTTTTTGATTTCATCTCTAAACAATTCCTGGATATCATCGAATGGGAGGACAATACCCAAGACACCCTGGTCTACAAGTTCCCCATGCAGGACAACGAGATTCAAAACGGCGGCAAACTGGTGGTTCGCCCCGGGCAGGCAGCGGTTTTTGTCAATGAGGGTCAGATTGCTGACGTATTCCGGGAAGGAACCCACCCCCTTACCACTCAGAACCTGCCCGTCCTGGGCGACTTAAAAGGATGGGCCTATGGCTTTAAATCCCCTTTTAAAGCCGATGTCTACTTCGTAAACACCAAGCAGATCCTGGATCAAAAGTGGGGAACTCCCCACCCCATCCTGGTTTCCGATCCCAAATTTGAGCAGGTTCAGTTGCGCGCCTTTGGAAGCTTTGGCTTTGCGGTAACCGATCCCCAAATATTTGTGAGCACCGTTTCCAGCACCAACCAGGTCTACAAGATAGACACCCTGCGGGATCAGCTCAAGGACTTCATCATTACTCATTTTGCTCCCATTCTGGCCCAGCAAAAGGTAACGGTCGCTGAACTGGCAGCCAATTACAACATAATCAATGAAGCGGTTAAAGCCGCGGTCAAAGAGAGCTTCGCCAACCTGGGCATTGAAATGACTATCCTTACCATATCCAATATATCCCTGCCCGAAGATATCCAGGCCATGTTGAACGAGCGCACCAGGATCAATATGATGGGCGGCATGGACAACTACAGCCGGGTACGGCAGCTTGACGTCATGGAGACGGCGGCGGCCAATGAAGGCGGGGGAGGCATGATGCAGGCCGGTATGGGCATGGGCGCCGGTTTGGCCATGGGCCAGGTGTTTGCCCAGACCATGGGTGCCAGTCAGGGAGGTTTCGGCGGCGCTCCGCTGGGTCAGCCCGGTCAGCAGCAGGCGCCGGCGGCTCCTCAGGCTCAGGCTCAGGCTGCGCCGGGTGCGGCAGCTATAGTATGCGCCTGCGGTATGGGGCTGGCGGCCGACGCCAAATTCTGCAGCAACTGCGGAGCCAAGGTGGTAGTGCCCGAGCCGGTTGCGCAGGCCAAATTCTGCAGCCAGTGCGGCACCAAACTGGATGGCAGCGCGGCATTCTGCAGCAATTGCGGAACTAAATTATAAGGAGGCGGTGTAATGTTCTCCTTGAGGAGATTCAGTAAAGGTATAATAATGTGCCTGGCCTGTCTGGTTATTTGTACCTTTGCCTATGTCAATATAGTTGACGCAGCCGTGGGCCACAGCACCAGCCATTCATCCAGTTCTTCCAGCAGCGGCTCGAAATCAAGTTCATCCAGTTCCTCGAAATCCACTTCTTCGACTTCGTCAAGCCGCAGCACGAGCACCCCCACCGGCACCTCGGCAGCCGGAGCGGCGGGAGGATTTTTTGCCGCTTTATTTATCATACCCTTTGTCATCATTGCCGTAATAATCATCCTGGTCTTTATGTTTATCAAGAAAAAAGGCGGCGGGATGCTAGAAATGCCGGCCCAGCAAGAAGCGGCAGCGCTGGTAAAGGACCCGGCTTACCTGAGGCAGGCTTTGGCCGAGCTAAGGGAGCGCGACCCCGACTTTTCCGAAGATCTCTTCATATCCCGGATCAACAATATGTTTATTCAGCTGCAGGAGGCCTGGCAGGCTAAAGACTGGAAAAAGGTGCGGCCCTTTGAATCGGATGAACTTTTCAACCAGCACGCCCGCCAGCTGCAGGAGCTTATCGACAGCCATACTACCAATGTGGTTGATGACATCGGAATACTGCGCACTGAAATCAGCGACTACCACGACAACGGGGCCACCGAATCCCTGGATGTGTATATGCGGTGCCGCTACAAGGATTATATTGTTGACGACAATACCGGCAAAGTGGTGGAGGGCGATCCCAACCGGGAATACTTCATGGAATATGAGCTGGTGATGTCCCGTAAGAAGGGTGTTGCCACCCGGTTGGCACAGAATACGGTGGTCAGCACCTGCCCCAATTGTGGAGCCAATGTCAGCATAAACGCTTCCGGTGAATGCGAATACTGCAACAGCGTTGTAAGCAATGGCGATTTTGACTGGGTTCTTACCCGGTTGGTGGTTTTATCCCAGAATTAGCCTGATTATTTAGTAGGATGAAATAAAAGACATGAGGAGGAGCAAGGATGAACTCCTTGAGGAAACACCGAAAGGTTCTTTTAATATGCGTGGCCTGTTTAGTCCTGTGCTCGTTTGTACTGGTCAATGTTGCCGATGCGGCGGTGGGCAACAGCGTTTCCCACTCCAAGTCCACAAGTTCCAGAGGTTCTTCCGGCTCGTCAGGCGGGAGCTTTTTTACCGGTTTGTTGATCGGCAGCCTCTTAAGCCATCCCTCCCTGTTGGGTGTAATCATTGTAATTGGAATCATCCTTTACTTCGCAATGCGCAAGAAAGGCGGCGGCTTTGATGAGGGGTATTATGAAGAGCCTCACCAGGAAGCAGCCGCAACCCGGGATACTTCTTATTTGAGGTCCTCCCTGAATGACCTGTGCAGCCGGGATCCCAACTTCTCAGAAGATATGTTTATATCCCGGGTAAACAACATGTTTATCCAGCTGCAGGAGGCCTGGCAGGCCAAAGACTGGAAGAAAGTCAGACCGTTTGAATCCGATGAACTCTTCAATACCCATGCCCGGCAGTTGCAGGAGTTTATAGACAGCCGGACCACCAATGTAGTAGACGATATCGGTATTTTACGAACTGAAATTATCGATTACCATGACAACGGACCCACGGAGAGCCTGGATGTTTATATGCGGGTGCGTTTAAAGGACTATATAATAAACGACGAAACCGGCAAGGTCATTGAAGGAGATTCTGATCGGGAGATATTCATGGAGTATGAACTGGTTATGAGCCGCCGGAAAGGGGTCGTCACCAGGCTGGCCGAAAACACTACCGTTACCACCTGCCCGAATTGCGGAGCGAATGTGAGCATCAACGCTTCCGGAGAATGCGAATACTGCGACAGCGTGGTCAGCAGCGGTGATTTTGACTGGGTCCTGACCAGACTGGACGTGTTGTCTCAGGAGTAGACGATACCGGCTCCAATTGCAATGCCGGTTGGCAAGAAAAATCAATAGAATTAAACAGGCAGGTTAGCGTTGCTCCTGCCTCTTTTTTGAATTTATGCCTACCCTATAAAAAGGAGACTTCCGCATCCCCTCTGCGGGCTAAAAATCCGATCTTTCCTGAATCAATCACCTGTACCTGATCATATATCAACACTCCCCCTCGGGGACCTTCTTCCCCTGTGGGGCTGGGTATGTGCCAGCGCAAAACGATCAGTTCACTTCCGAAAGCCAGGGGGCTGGCCGGCGCGCCGGGGAGGTTGATATCTCCGACCAGGATATCATCACCGATCAAAAGGCGGGTGCGGCGATAGCCGCGCTCGGCCAGACGCAGACGGCGCAAAGCCAGGCGGGCCAGACCGGCTGTGGCAGGATCAGAATCGTTAAAACACGCCTGCAGAGCCCTTTTTACTCTGCCATTTACATCACGGGCTATACGCCCCAGGCTTAAAACGGTATAATAGCGCACCACCGGGCAGGGATGCCTGAGCAGTGCTAAAAGAGGAGGGAGGGCTCCAAGACCAAATGCTGTCCATAAAAAGCTGCCCATATAATAAATGCCGTGGCGCTGCGGCTCGAACACGGTACAGTCGGCGGCCGGTGTACTCTGCCAGCTGGTCTGCAGCTTAAAGATATCGGGCCGGGCTGGAATAACCAGTAGATCGGTGTAAGCATGAACGGAATCCGGGCTTTTGAGCTGGTTGTTTTCGGCCAGAACCGGGACGCTGGTGTTGAACTGTCCGGCCAGGCAGTGCAGGGTGTCTTCAGGCAGAACCAGGTAGTAAGGACCACCGCCTGATTTGGGTAAATCCAGATCCCGGTTGGGAATGATCAAGACCTGACCGGCGAATAGCAGACCGGGGTAGCAAATAACATTTGCATTCACAATAGCCTCTATGCTGGCCCCGAAACGCCTGGCTATCTGGTCCAGGGTTTCCCCGGCCTGCACCGTGTAGAGCATTTTATAAATCTCCCTCCCATCCATCCTATGCGGGAAGGGAGCTGCGGGTTCGGGATCTGCTTAAAAATATGCCGGTGGTCTTAATCCCCGTCCCTCGGAACAAAGACCGGGAGCTGACGGCCCTCTCTGGTAACCCAGGCCAATTTTACCGGCATGTCCGGGCGTAGAATTTCCTCCGGGCAGTCTACCACATTGCTGGCCAGACGCACGCCTTCTTCCAGATCGATAAGGGCATAGACATAAGGGGTTGCCCCTCGGAATTCATCTAAAGCGCTTACCCTGACAATGGTGTAGGAATAGACCCTTCCGCGGCCCGAAGCCGGCTTCCATTGCCAGCCTTCTGCCAGGCAGAAGGGGCATTGTCGGCGGGGGTAAAAAAACGCTTTTTGACAATGCGGGCAGTAGGGCAGCCACAGCTCGCCGTGCTTGCATTTCTCCTTGAAAAAGTCGATGAAGCTTTCCGGCATTTCAGTCACCTCCCAATACCAGGCTGGATTGGGTGCTCAAAACTCCCCCGTTGCCGTTGACAAAAGCCAGCCGGCGGCGCTCCACCTGGCGCTTCCCGGCCTGCCCCCGCAGCTGGCGCACCGCTTCTATTACATGCGACATGCCTCCGGCGTAAGAGGGCTGACCGCACGACAACTGTCCGCCATGGGTGTTGCAGGGCAGGGCGCCTTGAAAGCTGAGGTCGGTGCTGGCGACAAAGCGGCCGCCTTCACCCCGGGGGCAAAAGCCGGCCTCTTCCAGGGTAAGCAATACGGTTATGGTGTAGCAGTCGTACAGGGAAACCAGGTCCATATCGCCCGGTTTAACACCGGCCATGGCAAAAGCCCGTTTGGCCGAAAGAGCGATCGGAGTAGCGGTAAGGCTGGGGGCGTAGACGATGGAATCATGGGTGCAGGCTTCTCCCATTCCCAGAATAGCAACCGGGGGACAGGGCGCGTCCAGGGCCGTTTCGGCCCGGCTGACCACAACCGCGGCCGCCCCGCTGCAGGGACGAACTATTTCCAGGAGGTGAATGGGGTCAACAATTAACGGAGACGCCAGAACCTCTTCAACCGTCAAGGCCGACTGATTGAAAAGGGCCAATGGATTGAGCAAAGCGCTCCGGCGCTGGTCGACGGCAATTTTGGCCAGTTGTTCCGGAGTAGTGCCGTATTCGTGCATATGCCGACGGGCGGCCAGGGCATAGCCCGAATTAAATCCCATGGGGCCATAGGGCAGCTCATATTCCAGTTCCGCACCGGACATAACTGCGGATTTTCCTTCCCGGTCGTTAAATACCCGGGTGCCCCAGACTCCACCGCTCAAACAGAGACAGTGGCGGCAGATTCCGGCTGCCACCAGCAGAGCGGCCCGGTTGACGCAGCCTGCCGCACTGGCTCCGCCCAGTTCAACCATATTGAGGGAGGCGGGGAAGATCTGCAGGTATTCGGCCACTTGAGCCGGCCACATAAAAGCGGTGTCTTCGGAGGGCGGGGTGACCAGCAGACCGTCAATGTCCGATTTTAGAAGGCCAGCATCTTCGATAGCCAGGCGGGCAGCCTGCGCCAGGAGATCCAGGGTTCTTAGACCCCGGCCGTCTTTTTGCGGGGGAAGTTCACTGATCCCTGTAATAGAAGCTTTCCTTGACAGTTGCAAAGTGCAGCCTCCTTTTCATTTCCTGGGGACAAACCCCCGGTAAACAAAGTTTTCAATAGCCGAAAAATACAGCTCGGGACGGGCAAATATTACATCGTTGTGGCCGGCGCCGGGTATTAGAACAAATTTTTTATCAGCCCCGGGCAGGGTTTCCATAATCATTTGCCCTTCTCTTGCCGGCACCAGGTTGTCGTATTCACCGTGGATCATCAAACACGGGCATTTAATAGCGGCGATCATTTCCAGACACTGGTTTTCCAGGCTGTCTAGCTCGATCCCGGGAACAGGCAGCCCGAGATGCTTGATCAGGCGGGTTACCGAAGCGAAGCCGCTTTCGATAATCAATCCCTGGATGCGGTCCTGATAATTGTACCCCAGCTCCAGGGCGCTGGTGCTTCCCAGCGAGCGGCCCATAATAAAGATCGGCGCTGATGAAGAGCGGCGTTTGATCTCATCAGTAAGGGCCTGGTAGAGAATATGAGCATCCTCAATCAAGTGGGCAAACCCGGGCTGGCCGCCACTGCCCCCATACCCCCGGTAATCGGCCACCACCAGGTTGATGCGGCGGGTGGTATAAAAGGGAGCTATGTAATCATAATCACAGGCCACCTCGCCATTGCCGTGGAAATAAATCAACCAGGGCCAGCTTTCCTGGCCGGTATAAAAACGACAGACGATGTTCACTACTTCATCGACCGGGACCGGGAAGTCAAATGCACCGGGAGGGGCCTGGTCGTGATCATTGCGGGGGTAAAAGAGAAGCTGCACTAAAACGGGATGATCCAGACGAGCGTAATCAGGCATGGAATCACTCCTTATCCAATACTAAGTGGAGGGTGTCTCTTCTTATATTTAAGTTATAATAATACTAGTCATTAAAGCAAGCGAGACTTTAGACAATCTATAATCAACAGCAAGGAGTAGATGACATGGCCGAAAAAGGAACCGTACTGGCAGTAAACATTTCCGCCAAACGCGGCGAAAAGAAACGCAATGTTGGCAGAGCCCTGATCAAAACCAATTACGGCATCGAATTGGACGCCCATGGCGGACAGTGGCACCGCCAGGTGAGCCTCCTCTCCCAAACCAGTGTTGACAAGATGAGGGCCATGGGCGCAGAGGTGGACTTTGGCGACTTTGCCGAAAATATTACCCTGGAGGGCATTGAAGTGTCCAGGCTGCCCATAGGCACCCGTCTAAAGGCCGGAGAAGTTCTCATGGAAGTAACCCAGATCGGAAAGGAATGCCATAACCAGGGCTGTGCCATAAAAAAACAGGTGGGGACCTGTGTGATGCCCCTGGAGGGAATATTCGCCAGGGTGTTAGAGGGCGGCTGGATTGCGGCCGGCGACAGCATTGAGGTGCTGGATTAGCCTAACGTATCAAATCCAGGAAGTGGGTGAGGATGCGGGCGGTTAAACCCCAGATCACCTCTTCTTTCCACAGGTAAAAATACTGGGGGTAGATAGTGTGCCGGTACGGGTAGTTCTTGCCATGGGGAATGAGATGCACCGGAAAATCCTCGGGCCAGGTCATTGCGATGCCGTTGGAAGTCTCCAAAGGCTGGTGCTCCAGCAGCCATTGCAGGGGGACATAGAAAACGCTCGCTACTTCGACCGGGTCGATGGTGATCTTTTCCGGGTGATGAATAATGGCCAGATAGGGACGGATTATCATATTAAAGGGACTGACAAAGATATCCAGGTCAGCTATAACGCTAATATCTTCAGGGGATAAGCCCAGCTCCTCACAACCTTCCCGTATGGCGGCATAACGAGGGCCGGGGTCGCTTTCCTCCAGGGCCCCGCCGGGAAAGCATATTTCTCCGGGCTGTCTATCTATAGATGATGAACGTTTTTGAAATAAAAGGCACCACTCGTCATTAATCCGGGTTAGCGGCACCAGGACAGAGGATTTAAAGGCATTACTGCTTCCTAGTATGTCGGCCTTTCTGTCGCATAGGCGAAATATCTTGTCCTCCAGCAAGAGTAAAGCCCCCTTCCTGTCTAACTATCACTATACCACTCCAGAGCCTTTGAGGACAAAGGCAGATTTATTTCAGAAAAGAAAAGAGCGAACCCGAAGGTCCGCTCCAGTTTTGTTCAAGGAGACAATAGAAGGTTTAATTAAAGAGTAACAAATCAGGGGTATGATGGCAATAGCTTGGCAGGGAAATTATGGAAAATATTTCGGGGAATTGTGTTGTTAATAGCCAAAGTTCGGTATAATATTGATATCTTTAATGCGTGGAGGAGGAAAATAGATGAACAAATATCGCCTGGAGAAAGAGGATACGGTCTTAATGATCATTGACCTGCAGGAAAAACTGATGGCAGCCATGTCGGAGAAGGCCAAAGTATATAAAAATAATGGTATTTTAATTGACGCGGCCCGGATTTTTCAGCTGCCGGTGATCCTTACCGAACAATATCCCCGGGGATTGGGGTCAACGGTAGATGAAATAAAAAGCAAGCTGCCGGCAGACCACCACCGCCTGGAAAAAACCCGTTTCTCGGCCTTAACTCCGGAAATGGCAGACCTTCTGAAGAAAATCGGGCGAAAAACCGTTCTCATTACCGGCAGCGAAACCCACGTTTGCGTCTTCCAGACCACCCGGGACCTGGTGGAACAGGGCTTCAACGTGCATGTGGTCAGGGATGCGGTATGCTCCAGATTCAAAGAGAATTTCCAGAATGGACTGTCCCTGATGCAGGAAGCCGGAGCCGTGGTAACCAATACCGAGACCGTGCTGTTTGACCTGCTGATCGACGCCAGCAGCCCGGACTTCCGCGGCATATCAGCCCTGGTAAAATAAATCGGAAAAAATATAGGGCAGGCATGGTTTGGCAGGGCCTGCCTTTTTTGGTTGATCTAACTGGCCTAGTTACTTAACTTTGAAGCTTACCGAGCCGGCCAGCAAAGCCAATTCCTGCGGGCTGAGGTTCCCGTTCAAGGTTAAGCGATATGAAGCGTCCCCAGCCGTTACCGTCCAGCTGATTTCACTGTTGGCGGTCTGCTCCCGGGAGGCTTTGGCGGTAGCCGTATTAGTATCAGGAGCGGCGCTAGGGGACGGGGCCCCCAATTGCCCGCCTTCCACTTTATAGTTTTCCACCTGGCTGACAATTACATCGACCACAATATCGGTCTTATCCTGGGCGAACTTATAAATCAAACAATTGTCGCCGGCACCGCTGCTTATATTGACCAGGGTGTAGGTGCCCGGCAGGCTGATGCTGTAGGGGGCTTCCGATTCCGGCGAATCTGTGCTGCTGGTGGTTTCATTTACCGTGGTTCCCCGGCTGATGGATGAACTATCTGCGGAATAGGCTGCGGGAGAAGGAGCGGGAGGAGAAGGAGGAGAGGGCTCAGTATCTTGGGCAGGATTGTCAGAAACAGTAAGCTCCTTTTTCTCCTCGGAAGGTACGGCGTCCATAGGCATAATGCCATGCTTTACGATGACAGCGGTACCCAGGCCGCCTGCAGTTTGTTGCTCTTCCGGCTGGCTGGATGCGGGCGGCGTGACCGACTGCTGGGTAAACCTGATTATTCCGAGGTCGTTGATACCCGGCAAAACGAGCAGTACCAGAAGGACTCCCAGTACAGCGGTTGAAGCCACCATCCAGCGCTTACGCCCGGACAGGCTGCGCAGGCGGCTGGATGCCGTCTTTTTGCCCGGAGCAAAATCCTGTTCCGGCAGATTCTTCATTACCCGGGCGGTAAACCCGGACGATAGCTGGGGCAGTTCGGCGGTATTATTCAATGCTTCGTTTTCTAAAACCGTTAATTGCAGGTGCTTGTTGCACTGCGGGCACTCCCGGCAGTGGCTTTCGACGGCGGTGCCAAGCTCGGGGGACAGCTTGTTGTCACAATAATCCCAAATGTACCTAGTGGCTTGCTGGCAATTCATGGCTAATCCCCCTTTCACTCCATTGTTGGATAACAATACGCCGCAGTGCTTTCCTGGCCCGGTGCAGCCGGACCTCGACATTTTCCCGGCTGACGCCTAAGATATCGGCTATTTCCTTGTTATCCAGGTCCATTTGATAGCGCAGGATGATGAGGACCCGGTATCCTTCATTTAAAGATAACAGAGCGTTATTTATTTCCTGCCTCAACTCACTTTTCTCAAACTCGGTTTGGGGATCGGGTATGTGAGCAGGCAGGTAGGGATCGATATCCTTGCCCAAACCCTCGTCAAAGCTCAAGTTTACGATTTTCTTTTTCTTGCGCAGGGCTGTAATACTGGCATTAACCGCGATGCGCTGAATCCAGGGACGGAATTTCTTGTTGGGATCAAACTGATAAAGTTTTTGGTATACGGATATAAAAACATCCTGGGTGATATCTTCTGCTTCCTGGTACTGGCCGAGAATGCGGTAGACAATAGCAAAAACCGGATTCTTATAACGGTCCACCAGTTCCTCAAAAGCAGCCGCTTCGCCCTGCAGCACCTGGCGGGCGAGTATTTCATCGCTTAACAAGATATCAGCTCCCCAACACGTTCACTTATATATACGAACTCCTGATAAACAGCTTACACCAACTCCGAACAAAAACCTACTCCCGCTTTTGGAGTCTAGTACTCTGTTAACTCTAATTATTGTATTACTCGTCGGTTAAATTTTCGCATAACTGCGTTGTCGTCAATCGCAATACGTCCAGTATTACTCATTCCTCCGCCTCCCCCTGTGAAAATTTTTCTCGGCGGATAAACTAAACTTTTAGATGTCACAGACTACTAGCTAATTTTATAAGCAAAAACTGACATGAAGGGTATAATATTGCCAGAGGGATTCTCTTTTAAGAAATAATTTGGAAGAGGGTGGACTTATGAAGGTTCAAGAAGGCAGGGTGGGGCGCACCTTCCTGGTGAAATTCGAACACGGCGATGATCTGATTCGGGAGATACTGGCCCTGGCCAAGAAAAAGGGCATCAATACCGGTTTTATAATGCTGCTGGGAGCTCTGCGCAAAGCCGATATGGTCACCGGCCCAAAAGAGTGCGTGGTTCCACCTGAGCCCAACTGGGTAAATTTTGATGACGGCCGGGAAATACTGGCTATGGGGACTTTGATCTGCGATGAAGAGGGACAGCCCACCCTGCACCTGCATGGAGGAGCCGGGCGCGAAGAGTTCAGTCTGACCGGCTGCCTGAGGGCCAACACCGAGGTCTACCTGGTGGTCGAAGGCATCATTCTGGAACTGGAGGGAATCAAGGCCCGCCGGGTTCTGGACCAGTTGCTGCAAATGAAGGTGCTGGAAATTTGATGGGAGAAATTTTACGAATACTGGTAGATGCCGATGCCTGCCCGGTCAAGGACATCGTGGAGGAAGTCGCCGCGGACTACCGCCTGGACTTGATCCTGGTGGTAAATCCCCACCACCACTTGGAAAGCCGCCTGGGCCAAATAGTCAGGGTGGACGGAGGCAGCCAGGCGGTTGACCTGGCCCTGGCCAACCTGGCGCGGAGCGGGGATCTAGTCGTCACCCAGGACTACGGCCTGGCCTGCCTGGTTATGGCCAAACACGGCCGGGCCATTCATCCCAACGGCTGGCTCTATGAAGAAGACAAGATCGATGCGCTTTTGATGCAGAGGCATATCAACGCCAAAGCCCGCCGGGCCGGTTTCAGAACTACCAACCCCAAAAAACGGATCAGCGAAGACAACCGTCGCTTTCGGCAAAACCTGGTTAGAATTATTGAAAAGGCCAACACCGGCGCAACCTGACCGGACAGTAGATATCGGGGCCGATTTAAAAGCTCATCCCCTTCTTGGAAGTGAACTTGTAAGGTGCTCGGGAGGGGCGATTTAATGTATAATAATACCGGATTAGCTTGAAAGGAGTATTATCATGTCAGACCAGTGCAACAGCTGTCCTTCCCGGGAAGGATGCAATGTAGAAGCCAGTGAATGCAATACGCAAAAAAGCCTCTACGGGGTATTCAACAATATCCGCAATGTGATAGTCGTCATGAGCGGCAAAGGCGGGGTTGGCAAATCATCGGTTACCGGCCTGTTGGCCAGCAGCCTGGCCCGCCAGGGGCACAAGGTGGGCATTATGGACGCTGATATAACCGGACCCAGTCAACCCAGAATATTCGGACTGCAGGACCATAAACTGCAGGCCAGCGACTATGGCCTGCTGCCCGCTCTTACCCACCTGGGCATAAAACTGATGTCCATCAACTTCTTTTTACCCAACGAAGACGACCCGGTGATCTGGCGCGGCCCCATGCTGGCCGGGGCGGTAAAGCAGTTCTGGGGGGAAACCGATTGGCGCGAGCTGGACTATCTGATCGTAGACCTGCCGCCTGGAACCGGCGATGTGCCTTTAACGGTTATGCAGACCCTGCCGGTCAAAGGCATCGTCATCGTGTCATCACCGCAGGATCTGGCCTTTATGGTGGTCAAAAAGACTATTAAAATGGCCCGTAAACTGCAGATCCCCATACTGGGCATCATCGAAAACATGAGCTACGCAGTCTGCCCCCATTGCCAGGAGCACCTGGAGATATTCGGCAAGACCCAGGGCGCCGTGGTGGCCGCGGAAACCCAGTTGACCTTCCTGGGCCGCCTTCCCTGGGATGTGGAATTAAACCGGCTTATTGACGAGGGGCATATTGAAAAATACAGCTCCCCGGAAATGGAAAGCATTGCCGCCCAGATCGGAGAAAAACTTCCGTAAACATATGTAACGGAGAATTGGTTGGGGGGGAGAATAACTGAAGATCTATTCCTGGAATGTCAATGGCATTCGGGCGGTGCAAAAAAAGGGATTCGTTTCCTGGTTGAAATCCGAGCTGCCCGACATTCTCTGCCTGCAGGAAACCAAAGCTCGCCCCGAGCAGCTGGAAAAGGAACTGACCAGCATAGCGCCCTACGAGAGCTACTGGCACTGGGCGGACAAGAAAGGCTACAGCGGAGTGGCCACCTACACCCGGCAAAAACCGCTTAACGTCCAATGCCACCTGGGGGTGGAGCGGTTCGACGGCGAAGGCCGGGTGATAATCAGCGAACACCGGAATTTCGTGCTTTTTAATGTCTATTTCCCCAACGGCCAGATGGGCGATGAGCGCCTGCAGTACAAGCTGGACTTTTATGAAGAACTGATAGCGGCCTGCAACCAGCGGGTGCAGGATGGCCGGAAAGTGATTATCTGCGGCGATTTCAACACCGCTCACCGGGATATAGACCTTAAAAACCCCCGGGAAAACGAAAACCGCTCCGGGTTTTTACCGATAGAGCGGGAAATGCTGGATAAATTCCTGGCCTCCGGCTATGTGGACGTATTCCGCCACCTGTATCCGGAGAAGGTCCAGTACTCCTGGTGGAGCTACCGCACCCGGGCCCGGGCGAGAAATATAGGATGGAGAATCGACTACTTCTACGTCAGCCGGAATATGCTTGACGACATTGAAGACTGTACTATCCTCAATGAAATAGAAGGCTCCGACCACTGCCCGGTAGCCCTGTTTATTAAAGACTGAATTGATTTTAAATCCCTCTGACCTGCCCTAAACAAAAGCTCAGAGCAGGGACTTTGAGGCATACGATAAAAGTAAAAAAAGTCAATTAATTGCAACATTTGAGCGCTGTAAACCAGCGCTTTAGTTTTGCTTATTAGGCCTAAAGCAGGTGGAATAAAATGAGACCAGGGGCCAATGTCTAATAGTGTAAAAAACTAGTATATTTAATCACAATTAACATAATAGGCTAAATCTTAACCGGTGGGATTGCTCGAACATACGCTTTGTATGTCATCGGTAATAATTTAGCCCGAATAGTTGTTGGCGGGAGGCTTGGTTGGATGAAGAGTCTAAAGGTTCTGCTTATTTTTATATTTGCCGTTCTGGCGATTCCCTGGTTTGCTGAACCCACTTACGCCGCCACCATCACTGCACCTACCTCTATCAGTGTCGACACCACCTGGACCAGTGACAATATCTATCTTATACCTACTTATACAGTTGTCTAGCCCGGTGTTCAGTTGACTATTCAACCCGGAACAGTTGTCAAATTCCAGGCCAACGCCTATATGAATGTAAAAGGAACCCTGGATGCTCCGGGAACCACTGAAAGCAATATAGTTTTTACCTCTTATAAAGATGATGAATTCGGCGGTGATACCAATGGGGACGGGGGAACCAGCACTCCGTCCAAAGGGGATTGGCAGTATATTAAGTCTGATAATGGTGGAACAGTCAATTTTGCTTACTGCAGAATACGATACGGTGGCAAGAATTACTCAATGGTCTACAGCTACGGCGGAGCGGTGAATATTGCTCATAGTATTATTGAGAAAAGTTCAGGAAGGGCGATTGAAACCAAGGGAACAGCCAGTATAACCGACAATCAGTTGAGCGAATTTGCAACTACCGGAATATATGTAAACAGCGGTTCTCCCAATATTTCAGGCAATGCCATAACCGGCGGCAACTACGGAATATATGTGGTAAACGGTGTTCCTGCTATCAGCAACAATAACCTGATTAATAATGCCTACAAGGCCGTCTATATAATTAACGGGTCCCCTGTGATTTTGAGCAACACTCTCAATGGCGGAGGTTTGGCCGACAATTACGGAATAGTCATCGATAACGGCATGATAAGCATTCAAAACAATTCCATATCCCAATACCCCAATCATGAAGCTATTCTCCTGGGCAGCAACGGGAGCAGCATAAGCGGCAGCGTCACTGGAAATACGATGAGCGGGTGCAAATACCCGCTGGGCTTTACGGGAAACAAGATACCCATTATAACCTTTGAATCAAATGGTTTTGCTAATTGCAGTCTTTTGGGAATTAATCTTAATGTCAGTCTTGCAACACAAACCGTTCCAGCTTATGTGATTCCTTATATTATTAAAAAGCTAAACATCAATGAGGGTGCCTCTGTCACCATAAATGCCGGGGCTGTATTTAAGATGATTGGTTTTATTGGACCAATAATATATGGAATATTGACAGTAGAAGGCAACCCCGAGCATCCGGTAGTATTTACCTCTTTAAGAGATGACTCGTTTGGAGGAGATACAAATAATGATGGAGCAAATACGAGTGCTAGTCCCGGCGATTGGGCCTATTTGTCGATTGCGGAAAACGGAAAAGGAGTTTTCCGCTATGGGCTATTTAAATATGGGGATAAAGCGATATACCAGAACGCCGGACAATTGGAAATTACAAATTGTGATATAGAACGAATGAGCAGTGACGGCATTGGATTATTCGGTAAACACAGCACCGTTATACAATCCTCTAAAATATCCTATTCAAGCTACGGAATAAAAGCAACAATAGCTTCCCCGACCATAATAAACAACGAAATCTTTAAAAATGGCCATGGAATTCATATCCTCAAAAACTCGGCAGCTATAGTTACGGGCAACTACTTACATAACAATAATATTGGCATGGAAATTATGATGGATTCAGATGATCAAAACAACTGTCTCATAGAATACAACAACTTTGAAAACAACGTTTCCTACGGATTAGAAAACTGGCTTCCCAACAACCCGCCCATAGCTATAGCCGAAAACAACTGGTGGGGCAGCGCATCCGGACCCTATCCCATAGGATCGGGAGACAAGATAAACAGCACAACTAAAATCGATGTGAACCCGTGGCTAACGTCTCCCTACGTCCCCGAACAGCCGATAGAAGGGGCACGCCATTTCTGCCTGCACTATGACCCCCTGACCAGAAGGTGGTCGTTGGTGCTGGAGCCAGTCGATTCCGGCACCGGAGCCCACATGATCGATAAAACCTTAATCAGATTGAATGGAGCCAGGCCTCTTGACTTCGCCCTGAGCTACAATTCATTGATGCTTTCCGAAGGACCCCTGGGCAAAGGCTGGGCCCACAACTATGAAACCCGCCTGGAGGCTCAGGCCGATGGAAGCATAAAGCTGCGCTGGTCGGCCAACCGGGAGAATGATTTTACCAGCACCGATCAGATAAACTTTACTTCCGGCGAAAACGCCTGCCGCCTGGATAAACTAGTAAAGAACGTGGATGGAAGCTATACCCTGACCCGAAAAGACCAGAGTCAATATTTCTTTGACGCATCCGGGCGGCTAACTGAAGAGCGAAACGGCACCGGCCAGGCTCTGCAAATGAGTTATGACAGCAACGGCAAACTGCAGACCATCAGCGAGCCTCTATCCGGCATTGCCCTCAACCTGGCTTATGACGGCAGCGGCTTACTGCAAAGCGTATCTGACAATCTCAACCGGCAGTGGTCGTTTACCCGTGACAGCAGCCACAACCTAACCGACATTCAGTATCCCAATGGAAACAGCAGCGCCTTCACCTACGACTCGGTTGGACAGGTTTTGAGCGAAACCGATCCCCAGGGCAACCTGCTCTTCTTAAATACCTACGATGACCAGGGTCGGGTTGTAAGCCAGGATGACGGGGTAAGCGGCAACCAGTTGAGCACTCTGGTATATGATGACGCCAGCCAACCCGGCTTCCGCATCACCACCATTACCGACCGGACCGGGCACAGCCGCCAGTACATACACGACAGCAGCTATCAACTGGTCCAAGTGATCGACGAGCTGGGCAATCAAACCCAGATCGCCTACGATGCCGACGGCAACCGCACCGGCATAACCGATGCCGCCGGGCATGCCACCACTATGACCTACGACAGCCGGAGCAATCTATTGACCTCTACCGATGCGGGCGGACACACCACCACCATGACTTATGACGATCGCAACAATCTGCTCAGTATTCAAAATGCAGCCGGCAGGACCCTCACCAATATATATGACACCAACAACCGGCTCACTTCTATTACCGATCCGGCAAACGGGGTCACCGGTTTTACCTACAACGCCGATGGACTGCTGGCCAGCAAAACCTTTCCTCGGGGAGGGATCACCAGCTATGCCTATCAAAACGGACTGCTCAATTCCCAGACTGATCCCACCGGTAGAACCACCAGCTTCAGCTATGACACGGCGGGCCGTTTACTAAGTACGGCCAATCCGGCGGGAAAGACCAGCACTATCGTCTACGATGCAATAAATAATATTACGAGTACCAGCGACCCCCTGGGCAATACGGTCAGCTTTACCTATGACGCCAACGGCAAGGTTCTGACTCAGACTGATGCCCGGAATAATACAACTACTTACACCTATGACGGCAACCGCAATTTATCTAGCGTTACCGATGCCCTGAACCATATTACTTCCTTCGCCTATGACGGGGAGGACCGGCTCGTTCAAATCACCGATGCCCGGGGGAATGTAAGCACTATAAGCTATGATGCCAAAGGGCGAAAAATCTCCCTGACCGACCCGCCGGGCCATACCGTCCGCACTGAATACGATGCTGTCGATAATATTACCGGACAGTATGACGCATTGAACAACAAAATATCTGCCATCGGCTATGACAACTTGAACCGGCCTATAAGCGTTGCCGACGCGCTGGGCAACACTACCACCAACACCTATGACTCCCTGGGCAACCTTACCCAGACGACAGATCCTTTAAGTCAAAGCACTGGCTACAGCTATGATAGTTTGAACCGCTTGATTCAGACCGTGGATGCTTTGAACGGTTACGCCGCTCAGGAATTTGACGCGGACGGCAACCGTACCGCGCTCATCGATCCCAACAACAACCGGCAAGAATTCACCTACGATCTGGACGGGCGTCTGACCGGCAGCAGTTCGGCCACGGGCAGCCTTCAGTACACCTACAACCAGCTGGGTGTTTTGGGAAGCCTGATCAACGGCCGGGGCCAGACCCGCTCCCTGCAGTACGAAGACGCGGGGCGGCCGATTTCCCAGAGCGATCCGGACGGAACCATAAACTGCACCTATGACTCCAACGGCAACCTGCTCACCGTTAATGACGCCAGCGGCACCATTACCCGCCAATACGATGCCTTGAACCGGGTTATAAGCTATACCGACGCCCGCGGTAACACCATAGGTTATGCTTATGACGCGGCGGGCAACCTGACCTGCCTCACTTACTCGGACGGCAAACAGGTCAACTACACCTATGACGCCGCCAACCGGCTTACCCAGGTCACTGATTGGGCGGGCAGAACAACCGCCTATACCTATGACGACAACAACCGTTTAACCCAGACCCAGCGCCCGGACGGCTCCATAGAAACCCGAACCTACGATACCGCCGGACGGCTCACCCAGCAGTTGGACAAAGAGCAGGCCAACAACACTCTTACCCAGTTTGACTTTACATACAACCCGGCTGGCAATGTGACCACAGAAACCAACAACCTGCCCGATGTGTCGCTGCCGGAGCCCAATACCACCATGACCTACACTAGCGACAACCGCCTGGAAACCTGCAACGGGCAAAACGTGAGCTATGACGCTGACGGCAATATGACCAGCGGACCTTTAAACGGCCAGACCACCAGCTTCACCTTCGACTCCCGCAACCGCCTGACGGCGGCCGGCAGCACCACTTACGGCTACGACGCGGAAAACAACCGTATTAGCATAGCGGACTCGGTATACCAGGCCACCTATGTCATAAATCCCCATGCTGTATTTAGCCAGGTCTTGACGCAAACTGACGGGCAGGGGAACCAGACCTTCTATATCTACGGTTTGGGTTTGATAGGGGAACAGAGCAGTACGGGCTACAATGCCTACCACTACGACCTCAGGGGCAGCACAGTAATGCTGACCGATATAAACGGAGCAACTACTGATACATTCCAATACGGCCCCTACGGAGAACTCCTCAACCATACCGGAATCAGCGCGACGCCATTTCAATACAACGGCCAGTACGGAATTATGAATGATGGCAACGGGCTGTATTATATGCGGGCGAGGTATTATAATCCGGAGATCAAGAGGTTTATAAGCCGGGATAGCGTATTAGGGGATTTAATTAATCCCAAGAAACTAAACCGCTATGCCTTTTGTCAAAGTAATCCCATAAAGTTTGTAGACCCCAGTGGGCATGATATAGTTATAGATGACAACCAGTATAACTATTTAACCCACACGGCGCTCTATGACCTGGATATCGGTAATAGAGATTGGGCACAAAGTCAGCTAAATCAAGGAGCATATTTCGTTAATACAGAAAATCCCGATGGTTATTTAAATATTGACGATGTTATAGAAATATGCGAGGGTGGAGGAGTTCAACCAGACCCAGTATTCAACTTTATAACAGATTCGGCCTGCAGCCTGGGGGCTGCAGGAGTGGTAAAAACAATTGGCTCCAGAGCAGTATGTGCAAGTGCAGAAGGTATATCTGATCTGGCAATTGATTTGCAACTATTTAGTAATAACTTAAAGCGAACAAAACCAGGTCTATCGGCAAAGGAGGCTGCCAAAGATGTACCTAGCTGGGCAAAAGGTAATCGGCCATTCGTTGGAGAAAATGGAAAAGATTTTGCAAAGAGATTATTAGATGAGAAATATGGTGCAGGTAATTATAGTAAAGGTCCGACAAGTGAATTTAACAAAATAAAAAAGTGGGGCGATAGAGCTTTTGAATAGCCCTATCGCTACTAGTATTTTGGCAGGGGGGTAGCCCTAATGAAAGAGTATTATCCAGTAGCATTCGATCTAAATGATATTCCTCATTTTTGTATTTGGTTTTCTAACGAATATGATGGATTTATTACTGAAAAAGGTAAAATTGTACAATTTATATCAATAGACCATCTTTTCTCTTATGCAAGAAGTAATAATCTTACTGTTACAGAAGATCTCACTGTTATATCAATGAAGCCCATTTTGAAATGGTTAGAAGAAATGAATGATGAGATTGACTACTCATATTTTTTGGATTTTTGGAATTTGGTATCTGATTTAGCTAATACATTAGGAGAAGAATTTTGGGGTAATAAGAAAACTCCTAGGGTTAACGCTATATATGATAAACTATTTTTTTCTAATAATTTACCGTCAATGGCCCAGGAACCATTTTTGCCTATTTGGTCACCAGATGAGAAAAAGGAACTTTCGAGAGTACTCACTGATGGCTTACGAGTTATAGACTTTTTGTTTTCGATTTAAAGGAATTACGGGAGGATTTTTGTTAGGTAAAACCGAGAAAGAATTCTACAAAGTAACATTAGGACTTACATTTTGACACTATATTTTATTGGGGCTGTTTTTTTATTATTAATGAATTACTAAACGAGAGGAGAAGGGGCTATGAAAATTGGCTGTCTAAGAAAAAGAAGCATATTCAGGATTATGGCTTTGATACTGGTTATGATAGCCTTTGCGATACCGGTAAGCGCCGCCACATATACATACGATAATCTGGGTAGGTTGACTTCTGCCACGACGAACAGTGGGGCTAGTTGTACGTATACTTATGATGTAGGCGAGAACCTATTGAGCGGCACTGGTCAGTCTTCTTTAGCTGTTTTAAGCACCAATCCCCAAGACCAAGCCAGCAATGTGCCGGTGGGTCAGTCAGTATATCTGCAGTTTAGTATGAACATTGAACAATACACGAATTTTAGTGACATTAGCCTTATGATGGGAGCCACCCCGGTTTCAATAAATGCGTTCATGAGCAACGATATGCTCACTATCGATCCGGTCGACAACCTGGTGGTAAACACCAGGTATACCGTAACGGTTCCGGCCGAGGCTGTAAAAGCGGTATCTGGCAGTCAGAGCAACGCCAAAATAATCATGCACTTTACAACTGCATCATCAAGCCTGAGCATGGTCAGTAGTGATCCGGTGAACAATACTACCGATGTGCCGGTAGGACAGAGCATTACCGTGACCTTCAATCAAGATACCCAAGCGGGGGACAACTATGCGAGTATCAGTTTGACCGGCGGAGGTCAGTCGACAGCCTTCACCTGCAGCATGGCCGGCAGTATACTGACCATCGATCCCAGCAGTGATTTAACTGTAGATACAACCTATACTCTTCTAATTCCTGCCGGCGCATTGAAAAACTTAAACAGTACAGCCATGAACGGGGAAACTAATATACAATTTACTACCGAGTCCGTTTAGCCCAGACCCAGCGCCCGGACGGTTCCATGGAAACCCGGACCGATGATGCCGCCGGACGGCTGACCCAGCAGTTGGACAAAGATCAGGCCAACAACACCCTGACCCAGTTTGATTTTACCTATAACGCGGCCGGCAATGTAACCACGGAAACCAACAATCTGCCCGATGTGCCGCTGCCGGAGCAAACCACCACCATGACCTACACCAGCGACAACCGCCTGGAAACCTGCAACGGGCAGAGCGTGAGCTACGATGCCGACGGCAATATGACCAGCGGACCCTTAAACGGCCAGACCACCAGCTTCACCTTCGACTCCCGCAACCGCCTGACAGCGGCTGGAAGCACTACTTACGGCTATGACGCGGAGAACAACCGTATAAGCATCGCGGACTCAGTATACCAGGCTACTTATGTCGTAAATCCCAACGCATCACTCAGCCAGGTCCTGGCGCAGACCGACGGGCAGGGGAACCAGACCTTCTATATCTACGGTTTAGGTTTGATAGGGGAACAGAACATTACGGATTACAATGTCTACCATTACGACCTCAGGGGCAGCACGGTGATGCTAACCGATATAAACGGAGCAACCACTGATACATTCCAATACGGCCCTTACGGAGAACTCCTCAACCATACCGGAACCAGCGCGACGCCGTTCCAGTACAACGGCCAGTACGGAATTATGAACGATGGCAACGGGCTGTATTATATGCGGGCCAGGTATTATAATCCGGAAATAAAGAGGTTTATGAGCAAGGATAACGTATTAGGAAATATAACAAAACCGCAGTACTGTAATAACAATCCTATCAACTACGTCGATCCCACCGGCCATCGTGCTTATACATATAATGAAGACGGGCAATATCATGTCTTTTTCGGAGACAAATTTTTAGACACAGCACAGGATGTTGCCTCATATGTCCCTGGTGGCTTCCTTATACCGCATGCTGCCGGTTTAGATCCTATCACGGATTCTGATCTTCAAGAAGTTGCTAACGCAGTTCTTGACACAACGAGCGTTGCTGGTAAATTTAGCGAATCGCCTTTTGTAAAAAGTATTGGTAAGATTGCCGGTGCTGTAAGTTTTGCAACGAATACAAAACAGTTGTACGATGACGTAGTTAATTATGATTACGATTTAGACCGATTAACTGAAAGATTTTTGTCAGACGCCTTGGTTAGCGATTCGAGAAAAGGGGCTGTTGCTACATATGCATATGCTAAAGTTCGAATGAAACAATTAAGAGATGCTGGCAAGGTTGGGTTCACAAACACTGATGAGGGCGAGGGTTGTTTTTGGAACCCGGACGAGATTGATAAGATAAAGGCAGAAATTTGGTCGGGTAATGTAATTATTAAGGATGACGAGTAATGAATAAGCTAACGTATTTTATAATATTTCTTTTTCTTATGAACATTGGTGGTTTTATTAGGCTTTCAATATCGGGGCACAGTAAGAAATCTATTTATATTATTTTGCTGATTGCAAATATTATATGTCTATTCGCATATTTAGTTAGTTTGCCTGATTTGTCTTTCCATTCATGGGTTAAGTATTTTCGTGGGTCTTAGCACTTAAGGGAAGAAAGAGTCTGTAAGGAGTTCGGCCTTCGTTTGGTACTTCGAGGGATTGGGATTATTGGAGTTCAATATGCTGAAAAAACACCGTAAGATTTTGTTAGGTATTATTTTACCAATTTTAATTCTTTTAATTATTGGAAGATTCAATTGGTGGACTGAACATGGGATTATTAATTCACAAATTCAATTTATTAGTAAAGGTTTGCTGGAAAATAATCCAGTGGCATTTGAAAAATATGTATATTTTGATACAGTGTTTTGTTACGAAGGAAAGAGTTATCAGTATTCAGATATACGGAACAATCTTGGGGAGAATATTAACAATCGTTCGGTGGTTTTTCGCACAAAATTCATGGGTGAGGAATAGAAGGGACACAGGAAGGGACACGGGGAAAAGTCCCTTGTCCCAGCAAGAGATTGATCCCAGTTAAAAAGAATCACCAATCCAGGGATGGTTTAAGGAAATTTGAGACTGTCTTATATTTTTTATGAACTATTCGAACGAGAGGGGAAGGGCAAATGAAAATTGACATTCTAACAAGGAGAAGCAAGTCTAAGATTTTGTTTTTAATAATGGCAATGATAGCTTTGGCTCTTCCGGTTAGCGCGACTACCTATACATATGACAATCTGGGCAGGCTGACTTCTGCTACGAAGAACAGCGCCAGTTCTACATATACATATGACGCAGGCGGGAATATATTGGGCAGTACCAGCCAGTCTGCTTTAACTGTAGTAAACTTTGAACCGCAAGATCAGGCTATATTATAGATTTATAACTCTTTAGCGTTAAGTAGCCAGGTGCAAGATACCTGGCTACTGCGTTAATGTTGTGTTCAGGAGTAGACGATTATATAAGCAGGCCGGTTTTAGAAAATCTGAGGCGGTCGTTCTTTATGAGCTACTTAAATGAGAGGAGTAAAGTTATGGAATTTGACTGTCTTAGCAAAAAAGCGCGATTTCTGTAGGGCTAAAATAACTTTAGGAAAACTTGCAAAATTTAGTCTATTTAAGAGCTAATATGAGGTGCATAATAATGGAATTATCACTTGAACAGATTCGGCGCCGTAACATTCCAACAGGGATAATGGCCTATAAAACATTGCAGCAAGATACCATAAACCCAATGGAAGTCAATGAGCGGTTGTTAATGAAGATTCTACGGGACAATCAAGATACCGAGTACGGTAAAAAATATAATTTTGCCGGGATCCATTCTATCGAGGACTATCAAAAGAATGTGCCGGTCTCCCAATATGACGATTATGCAGGATACATAATAGATATGGTTAAACGAAACAAAAAGAACCTGATTACAGCGTATGACGTCATATATTATTGCGAAACTTCAGGCACTCTAGGCAATCCCAAGCTGCTTCCGCTCACCGATAAATCACTGGAAGTATTCATGACCTATAATGTCGCGTATATCAACGGCCTTGTACTTGATAAATTAGGCGACAGTTGGATCAGTGGCCGCTGCATGAGCTTGATCGAAGCCAAAATCGACGAAATGGAAAATGGGATGCAGTATGGCCCCGTATCCTCACGTATGGTTGCCGGAGCACGGCCATACCTCAAATACTTATACACTTCGCCGGAAGAAGTCATGTTCCCGCGCCCCGATACCAACACGCGCTATCTGCATGCGCGCTTTGGCCTGATGGACGAAAATATCTCATCCATTTCGTCTTCATTTTGCAGTTATTTTTTAGAAATTATGCGCTATATTGAAAAACATCATGAGATGATTACCGATGATATTGAGAACGGGACGCTCCATGAAAGCATCAGGATGAATCCGGAAGTCAGAGCAAAGCTGCTTTCGGAAATCAAGCCGATGCCCGAGCGCGCCCGGAAGCTGCGCAGCATTTTTGCCGAGGGGTTTGACACGCCCATTATTCCGAAACTATGGCCTAAGCTCCAGTATTATAATGGCGTTTGCACCGGTTGTTTCGCCGGATATGCGGATAAACTGCGGGAGAGATATCTGGGCGATGATATTCACTTCTACATGTGGGGGATTAATGCCTCCGAAGGGTTGTTCTCCGTACCATTCGATCTGGATTGCGGAGATGGAACGCTGGTTCCGGGCAGCATGTTTTACGAATTTCTGCCGGTTGAAGCCGGAGATGATTTCTCGCAGATCGTAACCATGGACCGCCTTGAAACCGGCAAGATATATGAAATTATTTTGACGAATCTGTCGGGTTTTTACCGCTATAGAATGCGGGACGCCGTGCGCGTTATGGGCAAATATAATAACACGCCCACTATTCAGTTTGAATACCGTATAGACCAGACGCTGGACCTTCTTGACGATCATACAACGGAAACAGCCTTAAGCACTGCTGCCGAGAATACGGCAAAAGACCTGGGTTTTGATTTGGTGGATTTTTCCGTATATCCTGACCGGGATTCGGTGCCGACACGGTACATTTATTTTATGGAAATCGGAAAGCGCCCGGATACAGTTTCCTATCCGCAAATACGTGATTGCCTGGAAAAAAATCTTGCTATGGTGAATCCGTACCTGGGAGACCTTATCATAAATGCTATTTGCGGTTCTACCGTGTTGAAGATTTCCCAAGATGAAACCTACCTGTTGTACCGAGACGTAATGTTTATGAAAGGCAGGTCCACCGCTCAGCTCAAACCTGTACGGGTAATCCGCAATGAATTCCAGCGTAAATTTTTCTTTGCGCTGATCGAAGAGACGATTGAAAAAACCGGCGTTTAAGCATGGTTAATGATTATTTAATCAAAACAAGCTTTAGGCTGCAGACCGTTGTAATAACATTTTCTGTTTTAACCGCTACCATCGGTTCCTTTGTGGATGGATGCGTAATAGGAATTTATCTTGGCAGCGATTCGATGGCTGCTTTTGGTTATGCATTGCCGGTGGTGATGATTATTGTTTCAGCTTTAGGCGGGGCGCTCAGCGATGGGAGCGCGGCAAGCTGTGCTGTACATATCGGCGCCAACAATACCAAAAGCATAAACGCAAATTTTTCAGCGTCCTGTCTCTTGTCAGTGGTGACCGGTGCCTTTATTACGGTTTTGTTTGTGGTGTTTAGTACACAGATTGCAGCAATGGTCGGTGTAAAAGGCAACTTGGCCGTTCAAACAGCCGCCTACATACGCGGTATTGGCATTGGGGTGTTCCCGATGCTTTTTATACAGGTGTTGCTGATTTACCTGCGCTTGGACAATGATATCCGGCTGAATATTTTTAGCGTAGTGATTATGACCGCTATCAATATATCCTTAGATATCATATTTGTCAGCCGGTTCCAGATGGGTTTGTTTGGGATTGGCCTGGCTACGTCCATCAGTGCTGCCGCTGCAATGTGCATATGCTTGATCCATTTTTTGAAACCCCAAAATACCCTGCGTCTTATAAAAAATAAAGCGATTCCCCAGGAATTGAAAAACATCCTTTACACGGGTGCTCCAACCTTTCTGAACGGCATTTGTCTCTCGGTAAGGGGACTCGTACTCAATAATCTGCTGTTTGCCATCGGTGGAGTGGTTGCAGTAGCCGCCCTTTCCGTACAAAACAATGTTTACCAGTTCCTTGTGCCTATCATTATGGGCGTGGGTACAACGTTGTCTATTATGTCTGGTATTTTTATGGGAGAAAGAGATGCGGGGGCCATGGAAAGGATTTTTAAAATTTCCATGAGATACGGTATCATAATATGCTGTGTGATGGGCACAGCTTTGTTCGTATTTGCACCTTCTATTGTCCAATTTATTTTGCCTGATGGAGGTGCAGCGCAGGCAGTCTCCGTCCGCGCCTTACAATTCTTCAGCTTCAGCCTGCCACTTTCAATCATCGTTATTAATCTTTTATTTTATTATCAGACTATAAAGAAATTTTCTGTAGCTAATACGATTTGTTTTGTGCATGGCCTGCTTGGTCCAGTTGCCGCAGCCTTTTTTCTGTCGGGTTTGCTGGGGACAGATGGCGTGTGGCTTGCCTTTTCCATCGGGGAGGCATTTGCTTTAATTGCCGTTATCCTTCTTATCAGGATGCAAAAGCATCAGTGGTCGGTAGCTACAAAGGATTTTTTGATGCTCCCCGCCGGTTTTACGTCGGATGGCACGCATGTTCTGGATATATCCATACAGAATGATATGGCGCAGGTGATGGAACTTTCTACACGGGTTTCAGAATTTTGCAAACAATATTCCCAAGATAAAAGAAAAATCACCTATCTTTCCCTGTGCATAGAGGAAATAGCGGGCAATATTGTTTTACACGGCTATAAGCACCCTGGTGTGCGCTTTATCGATATCCGTATTATTCTGAAAGAAAATGAGTTTATCTTTCGTATACGCGATAACGGTGTCAGTTTTAATCCTCTCAAATATGAAGATATGGACGGCGTTCTTGGTATACGGATTGTGAAGGGTATCTCGAAATCCATTGAGTACTACAATGTCATTGGATTTAATAACCTGATCGTTACCTTATAAGAAACCAATATGAAAAATTTCTATCCTGGGCGAGGGACATGGAGACAGGTCCCTTCTTTCAGCTATAGATTAACTCCAGCAATTCATGCCCCGGCCAGCAAACCAGCGGCCGGGATTTCCTTGCCGGGATTAATGCTGAGGTCAGGAGTAGACGATTATATAAGCATGCCGGTCTTTTATTTTTCGCGATAATGGCGTACCGGTTGCTGTTAGGCAGGGACTCAAAAGAGGCGTCAATAGTCCAAAAACAAGAGATATAATTGTAGGTTAAGAAAGGAAGACGACTGATGCAGGTGCAAAGAGGAGAAATTGCCGTAGAGTTGGATTTGCTTGCCCATAATCTGCCGGTGCTTATGAATGTTGTCGAGCAGTCCGCCCTGGTTTTTGGCATGCAGGGCAAGGACGCCCTGGCTTTAACCCTGGCCGCGGAAGAGGTCTTCAACTATTTGTGCGCTCGAACGGATGTCAAAGAAGGCATGCGCACGGTGTGTAAAAACGGAATTTATTATGTTCAGATCGATTTTATATTTCCGTGCAGCAATCTCGATCTCCGGGCGTTTAACCTGGCAGCTGATTTAGACCTGGAGGACGACAGCCAGCTGGAAGAAATGGGGCTTTTGATTGCCGCGCGCAGTGTCGACCGCCTGTTTATAAGCGATGAACCGGGCCGGTCGATGATATTGACTCTCTATAAAGAAAAGCGCTATCCGGCGATTGAGGCCCAGGCTCCCCGCACTGTGGAGGAGAGAACGCGTTTCTCTATAAAACCGCCCGACAACGAAGATTTGAAATCCTTCTGCCGGCTGGCGGTGGCAACATTGGGGGATACCGGTGGGCTGCCCCCGTTTATGACCTATCCCGGAAAGTTCGTGGATATGATCCGTTCCGGGGAATACGAAGCGGCGCTGGCTTTTGACGAGCGGCAGGCTGTCGCGGGCGGCATTGTCTGGAGGGCCCGGGCCCGGAAAACGGTAGAGTTGTATGGGCCTTATCTTCTGGCCAAGGCGGAAGGGATGCCTGAAGCCCTAATCGAACACTGCCTGGAGCAAACCGGCCGTTCCGAAGCGGTTGGGATTATAAACCGCAGCGGCGCTGCTGACCTTGGCAAACAGTATTTTGAGGAGTTGGGGACCGTTGTGAATTATCAAACTGATGGATTAGCCCAAAAGGCCACTGCCTACTACCGGCAGTTGTGTGAAGATCCCGGCCAGAGAATTTGGGCCCCCATGGATCTGCTGCCTTACCTGCAAAGCGAGTATCAGAGGCTGTTTCTGCCCCGCGATATCCGGGTGGTCAGCAATATGGGCGAACATAGCAACCGGCATTCGGTCTTTTCTGCGGAATTGGGCAGTAAACAGGCTATACTGCGGCCCCTGCTTAGCGGAGAGGATGCCGCCGCCAACCTGACCCGGCATCTGCAGCTGCTGAGCCGGGAGAAGGTACTGAATATATTTTTTGAGATGGATTTGGGCATTGCCTGGCACGCCGGGATGATCCCGGCATTATTGGAGCAGGGTTTTAAGCCCTGCCTCATACTGCCCTACGCGGGCCAAGGAGATCTGCTGTTAATGCAGTTTCGGGCGGGTGATGCACAGTGATAAGCGTGGCTTTCGATAATCTGGTTCCTTCTTATATAAACAAGTTTGACGCCTACATTCCCAGCAAACCTGATCCGGAATTGAAGAAGATGTTCGGCTGTAGTACCCTGTACCGCTTGAATAACAATGAAAACCCCCTGGGGCCGCCCCGGGCCGCCCGGGAAGTATTGCGCAGCTTCAATCCGGCCCGGGCCGCTATCTATCCCAGTGGAGATTCCTATTACCTGAGGGAGAAACTGGCCGAAACCCATGGAGTCCACCCTGATCAGATCCTGGTCGGCAACGGCGCTAATGAGGTGATCACCTTTGTCATAAATGCCTTTTGTGAAGCCGGAGACAACATCATTACCGCGGACAAGACCTTTGCGGTTTATGAATGGGTGGCTATCTTTTCCGGGTATGAAGCCCGCCTGGTTCCCTTGAAGGATTACGCTTTTGATGATGAAGCGATGCTCATGCAAGTGGACCGGCGCAGCAAGGTGTTGTTTGTCTGCAATCCCAACAATCCTACCGGTACATACTGGAACCAGGATAAGCTGGTCCGCTTTTTGGACCGGGTGGACGGCCGGCAGATCGTGGTGGTGGACGAGGCCTACTGCGAGTTTGTGGAACAAGACGATTTTCCTGATTCTTTAGCCTTGATGAAGCGTTATCCCAACCTGGTGATCTTTCGCACCTTCTCCAAGATGTACGGCCTGGCCGGACTCCGCATCGGTTACCTGGTGGGAAGCATGGATGTGGTGGACATCATCCGCAAAGCCTGTGTGGTATACTCGGTAAACACTCTGGCCCAGGAAGCGGCCGTTCTGGCTATCGATGACCAGGAGCACGTGGAGCGCACCCGGCGGCTGGTTAAGCTTGAAAAGGATTACCTGCGGGGGGAATTCGACCGCCTGGGTCTGTCTTACGTGATCAATGAGGGCAACTTCGTTATGCTCAAGCTGCCCATCAGCGACACCCTGGCGTATCGCAAGCTGATGACCCGGGGGGTCATGGTGCGCACCATGACGGGATTTCGTTTTCCCAATTATATTCGTATCACAATAGCTCAGCATGAGGCCATGGAGGCCTTTATAAAAGGATTGGAACATATTCTCTAAATATGGACAAGCTTGAGGAGGGTTGGGGCGTGAATAACTCTGAAAACCAGGAAGCGCTTGCTGAGGTTAGAAGGATGCTGCCGGAAGATGCTCCCGGAGTAGTTGAACTGTACCGCAGCGTCTACGGAGACGAGTATCCGATCAAAGCAGTTTACGATGTAAACAGCATTATCGAGCAGCAGCAAAAAGGAGATATGATAAGGATTATCGCCGTTACCGGGGAGGGCCGGGTGATTGGGCAGGTTGCCGTCTACCGGTCCTGCGTCAGCAACCCGGCGCTTTACGAGGAAGGTCAGGGAATAGTAGTCCTGGAATGCAGAAACCAGGGCATCCTGGACCGCTGCATGCAGTATGGCCATGAAGAGGTCTACCCGCAAATGATGGAGCAGATCTGGGGGGAAGCGGTCTGCAACCATATTTATACCCAAAAGGCGGGTGTGCGGCTGGGCTACTATGAAACCGGTATTGAACTGGACCTGATGCCGGCCGCTTCCTATCAAAAAGAACAGAGCAGCCAGGGCCGGGTGGCTTCCCTGCTAGTGTTTAAGACTTTCAAGATTGCACCCCAGACCGTTTACCTGCCTAAAATCTATGAGGACAGCCTGCGCTACATCTATTCGGTATATGATTTCGGCCACAGCTTCCTGGAGGCCGGTGAGCCGCTGCCTCCGGCGCCTACCCGGGGCCAAACCGAAATATACGCCGGAGCCGGGGTGGCCCGCTTTACCATCAGTGAACTGGGAAATGATCTGGAAGATTATCTGCTGCAAGCGGAAAAGGAGGCGGCAGCTCAGAATTGCTGCGTTCTGCAGGTGTTTATAAACCTGGCTTCTCCTGCTAACGGAGCGGCGATCGATATATTGCGCGGACACCGGTATTTCCTGGGCGGAGTGCTGCCGCGCTGGTTTGACAGCGACGGGCTGATGATGCAGAAGCTGTTGCATGAACCCAATATGGCCGGTATTCACCTGTATCCTGAACGGGCTAAAAAGATACTGGCGATTATCGAGGCGGATCGCAATTCCGTTAGGGCTTGAAGCAGTTGGCTCAAGGACTTCGATTTTATTGTGTTTGACAAAAAAGGGGAGTAGGAAGATGAGGGAGCCTGTTGTTATTGGAACCAGTCTGCCGCGGTCCGACGCTCCCGGTAAGATTACCGGGAAGGAAAAATATGCGGCTGACCTGTACCCGGAGGGCCTGCTGTGGGTTGGCATTAAAACCTCCGATTACGCCCACGCCCTGATCAAGCATATAGATACGGGTCCCGCCCTGCAAATACCCGGCGTGAGGGCGGTTTTAACCTGCCGGGATGTAAAGGGCAGCAACCGGGTGGGCGTGCCGGAAGGGGATCAACCGGTGCTGGTTGATGACAAGGTCCGCTACCGGGGAGACGCGCTGGCCTTGATCCTGGCCGAAAGCCGGGAGATTCTGCAGGAGGCCGCGGACCTGATCAAGGTCGAGTATGAAGAGCTGCCGGCGTTATTTGATGCGGAGCAGGCAATGCTGCCCGACGCGCCGGTTTTACATGAAAAGCGAGCCGGCAAAAACATATTGCTGAGCGGCGTTATAGAGCGGGGTGAGGGCCGGGCTGCCCTGGCGGCCTGCTATGCGCTTGTCGAAGCCGAGTTTGAGCTGCCCGCTCAGGAGCATGCCTATCTGGAAACCGAAACCGGTGTAGCCTGGATGGATGAGGAAGGCGTCTTGGAGGTGGTGGCTTCCACCCAGACCCCCTTTCGGGATCGCATGGAATTGGCCCACGCGCTGGGCATAGCGCCTGAAAAGATCAAGGTGGCGGCCCCTTATCTGGGGGGCGGTTTTGGAGGCAAAGACGGCATTACCGTGCAGGCCTACCTCGGTCTGGCCGCCCTTCATTCCCAGGGACGGCCGGTCAAAATGTGGAACACCCGGGAGGCGAGCTTTATATCGTCTACCAAAAGGCATCCGGCCCGGCTGCAATACCGCCTGGGATGCCGGGCCGACGGAATCCTGCACGCCCTTAGCTGCCGTATTGTTCTGGACACCGGGGCTTACGCCCACCTGGGCGGTCCCATCCTGGAGATGGCCATGGAGCATGCCGCCGGGGTCTACCGCGTGGACCATGTTTATATCGAAGCCTATGCGGTTCATACCAACAATCCGGTGAGCGGAGCGTTTCGGGGATTCGGCGCCACCCAGGCCCTGGCCGGGATAGAACAGGCCATGGATAGGCTGGCGGTTAAAATAGGTATGGACCCCCTGGAATTCCGGATGAAAAACGCCGTTGACCGGGGTGACGAAATAGGCAGCGGAGTATTGATGCGCAACAGCACCGGGATCAAGGCCTGTTTGCAAAAAGTGCGAGAGCATCCCCTCTGGGCCGCCAGACGGGAATGGGAGAAAGCCGCCCCGCCTTTCAAAAGAAGAGCGGCGGGGGTGGCGGCTGGCCTGCAGGGAACCGGTTATGGCCCGATGATCGCCGACATCGCCAACGCCAAACTTGAACTCTTGCCGGATGGCCGGTTTCGGATCTATTGCGGGGTGGCGGATATGGGCCAGGGCAATAATGCGACCAATGTTCAGGTGGCCGGTGAGGCTTTGAAACAGGCCGCCGACGCCTTTGAAATCTGGCAGCCGGATACTGCCAATTCTTTGCCATCCGGCTCAGCGGCGGCCAGCCGGACCACTTTTTCTTACGCCAATGCCCTGCTGGGCGCCTGCCGCATGATCGAGGAAAGAATACTGATTCGCAGCTGCAATATGGGGTTGGGCTACCACCAAGAGGACCTGATGCTCCTTCCCGGCCGGGTTCGCCACCTGCCTTCGGGTAAAGATATTCCCCTGGCCGTAATAGCCGCGGCGATGACCGAGGCCGAGCGGCTGGCGGTTTATGCCTACAAGGCGCCGGTGGTTGATAAAGCCCCCGCTCTTGTTAACTCCGCTATCCAGGTGGCGGGTTTTCCGCACCTGATATTTTCCTTTGCCTGCCACCTGGCGCGTATTGAAATCGATGAGTTGACTGGAGAAATATCGGTTTGTGATTACCTGGCCTGTACCGACGGCGGGAAGGTGCTTAATCCCCAGGTTTATGAACAACAGATTCAGGGTGGGGTGGTTCAGGGAATGGGTTATGCCCTGTGGGAGGATTTCAGGCTGCATAAGGGGGAGGTTTTGAGCAAGAACCTGGCCACCTATATTATCCCCACCTCCCTGGATACGCCGGATTTAATCAGCCTGCCGGTTGAAACCCTGGAAGCAAGCGGGCCGTTTGGAATGAAGGGGATAGGCGAGATAAGCATTAATCTGCCCCTGCCCGCTATTGCCAACGCAGCCTACCGGGGGCTGGGGCGGAGCCTGGGAACCGCGCCCCTGACGGCGGAAAGAGTCCTACTGGCGCTGCGGGAGGAATCTGAGGAGGGCTGTCTGTGTTAGTCAGATTTAAATTAAACGGCCGGGAGATTGAAATTGATGCCCGGCCCGATCGCCGGGTAGTGGACCTCTTGCGGGAGGACCTGGGTTTAACCGGCAGCAAGGAAGGCTGCGGAGCCGGTGAATGCGGAGCCTGCTCCATATTGGTGGACGGAGTCAGCAAATTGTCCTGTCTCATGCTGGCCGCCCAGTTGGAGGGCCGTACTATAACGACTGTAGAAGGATTGTCGGCCGGGGAAGAACTGCATCCCATCCAGCAGGCCTTTGTAAACCGGGGAGCAGTTCAGTGCGGGTTTTGCAGCCCGGGCATGGTGATTGCGGCAATGGATCTGCTGCAGCGTAATCCCAACCCGGAGCGCGGTGAGATAAGGCGTGCTCTTTCGGGCAACCTGTGCCGCTGCACCGGTTATCAGAAGATCGTGGATGCGGTAGAAGCGGCCGCGGGAGAAATGAGGGCTGAAGCATGAGACAGGTGATGTTGCCGGCCAGCCTGGAAGAGCTCTGGGCGCTCCGGAAGGAGCACCCGGACGCGCTGGTAATGGCCGGGGGGACTGACCTGCTGGTAAGAATGCGTGCAACGAAAAAGGACCTGAGACCGGTGCTCGTTCTGGAAAGAATAGAGGAATTGCGGCACATAGAGTTGAACGGTTCAGAAATCATCGTCGGGGCGATGACCAGCCATCAGCAGTTAATGGACAGCTCGATAATAACCCGCCATATTCCAGCCCTGGGCCAGGCGGCGGCCATGGTCGGCTCACCGGCCATACGGCATATGGGCACGATGGGAGGCAACATTTGCACCGCTTCACCGGCCGGAGACACCCTGCCGCCGCTTTATGCGCTGCAGGCTCAAGTGGCATTGGCCGGCCCGGAGGGCGGCCGGATGGCAGCGATAGAAGAATTTATCCGGGGACCGGGTCAAGTGGACCTCAAGCCTGGAGAAATACTCAAGCAGGTTATCATCCCGTTGCCCGGCAAGACTTCGGTGAGTTCGTATTTCAAGGTGGGGCAGCGCCAAGCCCTGGCCATTTCCATCTGCAGCATGGCGGTTTTTATGCAAATAAACCAGGGACGGTATATAGAAGAGGCTCGAATTGCCTGGGGCAGTGTAGGTCCAACCGTGATGCGTTTCCCGGAAGCCGACGCCCGGCTGCAGGGGAGCCAATTATCCGCTTCCGTCTTAAGAGAATATGGTGAAGCGGCATCCCGACTGGTTGCGCCCCTATCCGATATCAGGGCCAGCGCCGGCTATAGAAGAATGCTGGTGGCCAATCTGCCGTTGCGGCTGCTGGCATAAACCGGCGGGGCTTCAATGATCATAGCGACCAATCTAACAAAGAGGTATTAAGTGTGAAGATTTTTGCGGCCAAGACGGTGGACCTGGGTAGCGGACCCATTCCCCGGTTAATTCTGACTCTGGCTGTTCCAGCCATGATATCGATGTTCTTTCAGAATCTCTATGCCTTCATAGACACCATCTTTATATCCTGGCTGGGTCCGGTGCCCCTGGCCGCTCAGGCTTTTTCCATACCGCTGTTCTACATCGCTCTATCGCTGGGCAAAGGGGTGCAGGTCGGTACCGCCACCCTGATCAGCCATGCCCGGGGCAGCGGTGATGAAAGTCAAGTAGGGGCGTTGGCCAGGGCGGCTCTGCCCCTGCTGCTCCTTTTGATACTGCCTCTGTTTTTGCTGCTCATACCCCGGCTGTCCGACCTGGTATTCGGCCTGATGGGAGCTAAAGGCTTAATGCTGGACCAGATATACCGCTATATATTCTGGCTGATCCTGGGATTCCCCGTTATGGCTTATTTCATGGTATGTGAAGCGGTTTTTATGTCCCATGGCAATACCCGGATGCCCATGCAGGGTATGCTCCTGGGCAATTTCGCCAACCTGATCCTGGCGCCCCTCTTGATGTTCGTCATGGATATGGGTATTGCCGGGGCATCACTGGCCGCTTTTTTGGGGCAGCTTTTATCGGCTCTGTATATTCGGGCCAAGTTGAAAGAATATAACCTGGTTGTGCCGGCTTTTAAACGGCAGCCGGGAATGCCGTTGCTTTGGCGGAAGATCGGCCGGCTGGGGGCCCTGGTGGCAATTACTTTTTTAGTCAGCCCCCTGGGGCTGTCGTTATTGAACGGGGTGCTGGCTTCTTTCAGTGAAGCCGCGGTGGGTGCCTGGAATATAATGTCCCGGCTGGAAATGCTGGGGCTTTTGCCTTTGAATGGTATGGCAGCGTCCCTGATTCCGTTTATGGCCTATAACAACGCCCAGAAAAAATTTGAAAGAATCGCCAAGGGCGTTAAGTGCTTCTTATTGATGGCCACCGCCTTTATCATACCTATTATGGCGATTTTTATTATATTTCCTCACTATCTGATGCTCCCTTTTCGGGCCGAAGGCGAAGTGATGGCCCTGGGGAGCTATGCCATACGGGTGGCGGCCCTGGGACATATTCTGGTTCCCATTGACCTGGCTCTGTTCAGTCTGGCTCAAGGCCTGCAAAAACCGGTTTATTCGTTGTTTACCCTGGGGGTGCGCATACTTTTGCTACGCTACCCGTTGGCCATCTTCCTCGGTTCTACGTTCGGCGTACAGGGAGTTTATTGGTGTCAGCCCGGCTCCACGGCCCTGGGCGCAGTTGTTTCAGCCTTTATCCTGTGGAAATTAGTACGAAATTTGACCAGGGCCAGCCATTCAGCCCTAGGTTCTGCGGTTTAATAGCGTAAAACCAAACCAATACTCACCCGATCATGACTTTGCCGGCCGGATAACGATAATTGGCCGGTTTTTTATTGTAGGCCAGGGCAAAGGCCAGGGTCAGAGGGCCCACCCGGCCCAGAAACATGGCGGCGGCAATGATTAACTGGCCCGGGACGGACAGACTGGCGGTTGCGCCCAGAGACAGGCCCACCGTACCGACCGCCGAACAGGCCTCGAACATGATGGGCATCAGGGCCGCTCCTTCGGTTAAGGTCAGGATAAAGGTTACGGTGATGACCAGCCCGATATATAATGCGGCTACGGTTAAAGCCCTCAAAATATCCTCATGGGCAATGCGATAGCCATGGATTTCGGTGTCTTTTTTACCCCGTATCTGGCTGCGAATAGCGGCCAGCAGCAGGGCGAAGGTACTCGTTTTCATTCCTCCGGCGGCCGACCCGGGGGAGCCGCCGATGACCATCAAAAGGGCTATTAGCAGCTGGCTGGATAGCAATAGACTGGAAAAATCAATGGTGCTAAATCCAGCGCTGCGCGGGCTTATCGATTGAAAGAAGGAAGCCAGGCATTTGGTAGACAGGGGCAGGCCGGCCAGGCTGTGGTTGTATTCCGTGGCCAGTAAAATCAGAGTGCCGCCCGCAATCAAGACCAGGGTAGTGTACACTACTACCCGGCTGTGCAGGGAGAGCGATTTCTTTTTGCCGGTAGCCAGGCCAAACAGCTCGTCGACTACCACAAAACCCAGCCCCCCTATGATTACCAACCCGCCAATCACCAGGTTGACTACCGGATCATGCACGAAGGCGGCCAGACTTTTGAAACTTCCCCACAGGTCGATCCCGGCATTGTTAAAGGCGGATATGGAATGGAATATTCCGAACCAGAGCGCTTTTTTCCAGCCCAGCAGGGAGGACCAGTGCCAGGCCAGTACTAAGGCCGCCGCCGCTTCTGAGATAAAGGCCAAGAGCAGCAGTTTGCGGAACAGGTTTACAACTCCGCCGGGGTCGATTTTGTTAAGCGCCTGCTGCATGATCAGGCGCTCCCGGAATTGGATCTTCTTCCCCAGCACCAGAGAATAGAAGACGGCGAAGGACATGATGCCAAGCCCGCCTACCTGAATGAGCAGCAGTATTACCACCTGCCCGAAAACGGACCAGTGGGTGGCGGTATCAACGACGATCAGGCCGGTTACGCAGGCGGCTGAGGTTGCGGTGAAGAGGGCGGTTAACAGGTCGCTTTGTCCTGAGCTGGTGGCCCAGGGCAGGTAGAGCAAAAGAGTTCCGGCCATAATCAGCAAAAAGAAGCTCAAGGCCAGAAACTTGGGCGGACTGAGTTGTAGTTTGGCTCTGGTCATAAGTTTCTGCCTATTCATCGATCAATTTGCCCAGATTTTCGAGGTCACAGGTCGTCCCCAGTATAACCAGCAAATCCCGGTTGGCAATTCGTTCATTGGGACCCGGGGCGACGATGATGTTTTCACCCCGCTTTATAGCCATGATGTTGACCTGATACCTGCTGCGCAGGTCCATTTCGGCCAGGGTTTTTCCTACAAAAACGCGCGGGGTTATCATTTCCACAATACTGTAATTGGATGATAGGGAGATGTATTCGAGGACGCTGTTGGAGACCAGGGCGTGCGCCACCCTTACCGCCATATCCCTTTCCGGGTATACAACCAGATCGGCGCCCAGTTTTTCCAATACCCGGCCGTGCAGTTCGTTTTGTGCCTTGGCTATAATCCTCCTGACTCCCATTTCTTTTAACATGATGGTGGTCAAAACATTGGACTGAAGGTTTTCCCCAATAGCCACCACTACCACGTCAAAGTCGGAAAGACCGAACGATTTCAGAACATTCTCATCCATGCTGTCCGCTTCGACTGCCTGGGTGGCGATGTCGATCATATCGTTTACCCTGCTTTCCCGGGTATCGATGGCCAATACCTCGTGCCCCATGGCGCTCAGTTCCTTAACCAGGCTGGAGCCGAACCGCCCGAGGCCAATAACCGCTACCTGCTTCTTGTTCATAGCCAATCCCTTTCCGCTATTCATCAAATCTATCGATAATGGACCTGATCTTTAATTAATATACAATAATCCGCCAGCTATGGAAACCGCAACCCCCTGAGTGAAGTTTGGCAGGCCAAAAAACCCGATGCCAAAGAGCATAGCGGTGAGATAGGGAGCTAGGGCGAGGACAAACTGTCACGACGGGGGAAGAGGCGCTTATTCGTGGTAAGGGCTTTTTGTGCGCGGTCCTTAATTCTGGTATAAATAAAGCAAGGAGTATTTAGTCAACGAAGGACAAAGATATTTCCCATCCACTTCTTTAGTATTGACTTGTCTATCGATCCCCAGAAGTGTTGTGGCCAAACGAAACGCGATGATGATTTGATCCGACCGATTTTGCTGTATTCTTCAATCTTTTTATAGAGATGGACAGTAGATGATTCTCGGGCCTGGTCTTATTTACCCCTTTTTAGGGCCAGGCGGGGACAAACAGGAAGGAGGTTTAAGCGTGTCAATTCTCAATCTGGCGACCTATTTACCCAAACAGTGTGGAATCGCAACTTTTTCCAAGGACCTTAGGGACAACCTCGAACTGAGCGGCCGTCGAGTACAGATAGCTGCTGTATCCGATGAAGAGTACTCTTATGATTATCCTGCGGAAGTCATCCTGGAGCTCAGGCAGCATCATGTTGAGGATTACGAACTGACTGCCCGGTTGATAAATACCAACCCGGAAATAGACCTATTAATTGTTCAGCATGAATACGGAATCTATGGAGGGGCAGATGGTGAGTACGTTTTAAACCTGGTTAACCGCTTGAGGAAGCCTTTTCTAGTTGTGGCCCATACCGTATTGCCTCAGCCTTCCACCAATCAGCTTCGGGTTCTAAAGGAATTGGCTGGCCAGGCGTCAGCGGTGGTATGCATGAGCACCCGCTCCGCCCGCCTATTAAGCTCGGTATTTTCGGTTCCGGCTGAGAAGCTCTTCATTATCCACCATGGAGTCCCGGTATTCCCCAAACAGGACCGGGAGGCCCTGAAGCAGTTATACGGCCTGCAAGGAAATAAAATAATAACCACCTTCGGCCTGATCGGGCCCGGTAAGGGATTGGAAAACGGAATCAGGGCCATATCCCGGATTCTTACCCGGCATCCCCGGGTTCATTATCTTATTGTCGGACAAACCCATCCTATGCTGTTAAAACGGGAAGGGGAATCCTACCGTGATATGCTCAAAAACCTCATAGATGAATTGAATCTGAAGGGGCGGGTCAGCTTTGTCAACCGGTTTCTGTCTCTGGAAGAGCTGGGCGACTATTTGAGCATGAGCGACATTTATTTGAGTCCCTATCCCAATATGAACCAGGCTGTTTCCGGAACCATGGCCTTCGCGCTGGGGTGTGGACGGGCCATAGTGTCCACCCCTTACGAATATGCCCTGGAGATGTTGCAGGGAGGGAAAAGGGGAGTTCTGGCCCTTTCTCCCCGACCGGACCATCTGGCTGCGGCCTTAACCAGGGTTTTAGACGATGAGCAGGTGCAGGCCGGCCTGGAACGAAGCGCGGAACGAATGGGCAAAAGAATGCTCTGGCCTTATGTAGCCGAGCAATATGGCTTGCTGGCCGAGCGGGTGGCGCCCAGGCTGAGGCGGGACCAGCTGTTGGCGAGGTAGGGTTATGGCTCATCAAGAAGCAGATCGAACCATATTACTGGAGCATATGGACTACCGGCATCTTAAGAACATGACCGATCATATCGGCATGCTCCAGTTTTCCATCGGCCCGCTCCCCGATCCCCGGAGCGGCTATACGTTGGACGACAATGCCCGGGCTCTCCTGGTTTCCCTGAGGATGGAGGAGGGCCCGGAGCGGGACAATTTATGCCGCATTTATATGGGATTTTTGGAGCAGGCCTGGCAGCCGGACGGAAGCTGGCATAATCTCTTGCTGGATGGGTGTTTCCTACCCACCCTTGACTCACAGGACAGCCGGGGGCGGGCTTTTTTAGCCTGCTGCCTGGCGGCCCTGGACCAGAGTGATAGGGTGCGTAATTGGGGAAGGTTTATGGTCAGGCGCACTCTGCCCGGTATGCAGGACATGCGATGCCTACGCTCCATGGCCTATGTGCTGCTTGGGTTAAGCCGTCTTATTCAGAGAACTGAAGCGGAGCGTTTCTACCGGGAGTTGGCCTTAAAATACGGCGAAGCCCTGCTAAGTACCTATTGCCAAAACAGCGTCCCGGGTTGGCGGTGGTTCGAAGATCGCCTGACTTATTGCAACGGAATTATGCCCCAGTCCCTGCTGGCTTTTTACCGGGCCACCGGTGATCACCGGGCGCTCGAGGTAGGGGAGGAGAGCCTGGGGTTCCTCAGCGATAATCTCTTTAAGAGGGGTTATCTGAACATTGTGGGCAATCAGGCCTGGTGGAGTCGGGGAGGGATATGTTCCGACTATGATCAACAGCCGGTTGACGCCTGTTCTACCGCCCTGGCCTTTGCCGAGGCTTACCTGGCGACCGGCCAGAGTGCTTACCGGCAAAGGGTATATACCGCCTTCCGCTGGTATCGCGGCCATAATATCAATGCCCTGCCGCTTTACGACCCGGGCAGCGGAGGCTGTTACGACGCCCTGATTCCTTCGGGGCTAAACCGTAATCAGGGAGCCGAGTCTCTGCTTTCCCTGCTTATGTGCACCCGGCTTATCAACTGGCTTAATCTGAATTAGATTTTACCCTTTATCTTTGACATCTAAAGTTGACTGACGTCTTTGTAGAATGCTGTTTCTTATGGATTCCGGGATGAGATCGCCAACTTTAGCCGAAGCCAGGCAAACATAAGTGTCGGCCGCCCCGTAATAGACCAGAAGCTCATCATCGGCTCCCAGCGTTTCCTTGTCTTCGGCCGGCACTGCTCCGCAGGTGAAAACCACATTGGGAACCCAGCAGGTTCCCTCTGAACCCAGTTCGCATTGCGCTTCCGGGGAGAGGATGGGATTGGGTGAGCGGTACAACAGCCGTTCCGGGTTCTGGTAGTCAACCAGGATAACCCCCAGGCGATAGACCAGCTTGCGATCCACCCCATGATAGATCATCAACCAGCCAAATTCGGTTTTAATCGGTTGAGTCCCCGCGCCAATCTTCAATGAATCCCACATATAACCCGAGCGGGGACCGAATATTATGGCATGGTTTTCTTTGGGGGCTGGAAAAGCCAGCTTATCGAGGTAGGATACCCATACACTGGGCTCGATGCGGTGGTAAATTACATATTTGCCGTTTATTCGTTCCGGGAACAGGATGGCGTCTTTGTCCCAGATCCCGTTGAAAGCGAGTCCAATCCGCTTCCACTTCTCAAACCGGTAGTTGACAAAATCCTCAACCGGAATGGAAGCTGCGGCAATTTGAGCCACCTGGCCGTCATAGGCGGTATATAGCATAATCAACTCTCCATCGATGATTACCACCCGGGGATCCTCGCAGCCGCGTCTTTCATTTTCATTGGCCGGAGCGAAAACCGGCGTATCAAGCCTCTCCAGAATATGATAGCCGTCGCTTACGGCCAGGCCGATGCGGGATATTTCATCCTCACCGAAGGCGCGGTAAAGAATATATACCTTACCCCTTATTCTAACGGTAGCGGCGTTTAACACGTATCTGCTCTCCCAGGTGTGGTCCTTAATGGGAAGCAGCAGCGGATTGTTGGGGGCGCGCTGCAGCGGAAGGGCGGGGGGGAATTCGACCAGATCCTGGGGCACTACGGTGACATCGGATGGTTTAACCCCCACCAGGATGTCGAGCAGATTCTCACTGGCCCGGCCCTCTCCAATGAGCTGTATAACCAACTGGCTGATATCGTCCAACTGGTAGCCCAACTCCGACTGGAGCTCTTCCAGCAGATCGTGGTTGAACCATTTTTCTTCAACATGACTGGACATGGGCGTGGGAAGGCCCTTGCCCCCTTTATAGCTGTAGCTGGCCCAGGTCCAGGCTGAACAGGGCAAAAAGGTTCCGTCATCAAGCACCTGGCTCAAGCCGTAGCCGTCGACCAACCATTGCAGAGCTTGGGCTGTTTCGAGCTCGCCGCGGGTTTCCAGGCACGGTATCAAGTCTTTGAGGAAACTGACTAACGAACGATGATGCATGTTTTCAAAAATGTTGTGGGCGGAAAAAGCCGTGGTGTGATAGAGCCCGATAAGGGAGTGGCGGAGCTTATCCCCCAGGTTTTTTCTTTCCCGGGCATAGGTCTTCCACAGGTGGGAATAGTCCTGGGCGATCATAATATGGCGCAGGATGTACAAAAAGAAGCGCAGGCGCGGATAGGCGCCGCCGAGTCCTTTGCTCAAGTGATTGACCGTTATCCGGGTGGTTATTTTGTTAAGGTCCGATATACTGGCCTGGCTGACCGCGTCATCCAGAAGCTTGGGCCCCAGAATTATCGGTTTTATTTCTACGAAGTCCATCTTTTCAGGGGTAAGGATATCGAGGATCCACAGTAAGGCTCGATCCGAATATTTGCGGTTTTCCAGCAGGTTGGCCAGGGTGACGGCATCACGGGCACCCAGCTTTTCGATCAATTCCCGAGCGGTCCGGCAGCCGGCCGGTATCATTACATTCAGCGGGGGAAAGCGCAGCAGCATTTCTTCCAGAACTTCGGTTTTTACGGTAAATATCTTGGGAAAAGGCTTAAGGGAAAAGATCGCGTCAACAAACTGGGCCGTGCCTTCCTCCGTATAAAGATCTCCGGGAAGCAGTGATTCCAGGCACTGTTCCAGCTTGCCCATCAGGTCTTGAATTTTTTGGATATAAAATGTCGGCGGTAAAACAGCCGCCGGTGGTTTGAGGTATGAGGGTTCCAAAGATTCGTTCCCCGGCAGGCGCGCCAGGATATAATGATTGAATGCTTCCTGATAGCGGGCCTGCAGTTTGTTAAACACGGCCTCCGTCCAAACCACCTTTTGGCCTTTGCCTTCAATCTGTTTGGGCAGAATAACCGGCAGCCCGGGAATAAACTCCAGGTAGTAGGTGGGGGTCAAGGGGGGTTTGCTTTCAATCGCCTTGTGAACCCACTTGTCGTAAAAAGCATTCCAGAGCTGGACAAAACACTGCTTTTGGGATTCTTTTTGGCTGTAGGCGGCGGCTTCCAGGAACTGAGAGAGCCGGGGCGGATCTTTTTTTCCCGGCCAGGTATCGTCTAAAAATTGGGATTCGCTCATATATTGGGCCAGCCTGCCGTCAAAGGCAAAGGTCAGGGCGTTCAAGAGGTCGTCAGCCTGCAGGGTGGGATTAAAGCTGTATTCAAGCAGGAAATTGTAAACCAGGTCAGCCCAGGTCTCACTGCTCAGTCCGCCGGTTTTGGTAAAACCTGCCAGGCTGGCAACGGTTTTTTCTATTTCCGCATTTAAAGGTGCAGGCAGCGCCTGTTCATACAGGCGGTGGTACTGTTCGTAGTAGCGCTTAAAGGCCATGGTGAGCGCGTGCGACATATCTTCAACCATAAAGGGCTGATCGGCCCATCCATTCCCGTAATGATCAGGGTACTTTACCACCGGCTGGCGTTTGGTCCAGAATTTCACATCCCTCTTTATGCAGGTAAAAAGGGCTTCCGCTATCTCCTTGAAAATGAAGTTTATCTTTTCCAGGCTGGCTGAACTGAGTTTGGCGCCCAGCTGGACTTCGCAGATCTTATCCTGCCATATTACCGCCCGGGTTACCATCCAGGGGTCGATGCCATAGCCCTGGGTTATGTCAGTCCAGAACTTGATTTCCAGGCAGTAGTCCTCCAGAAGGTCGTGGGATATGGCGTAAACGCCGCTCAAGGGATCTCTTAGATGGACTTTATAGAAGGCTTCCAGGAGGGGGGAGGCAAAAAGGCTGCCCACCACATCTTCATTATGATGGCGCTCGAAAACCGCCAGAGATAGATCGTAGTCTCCCCGGATAGGTTCTAAAAGGCGGTTGACCCATTCCGGTTGAAATCCTCGCTCATCTATCTGTTTGAGGTCGGCGGCCAGAATAACGACATCTGCTTCCAGGACCCGGCATATTTCAAGTATGGCCCGTATGCTGGCTCCGCGGCCATTGGCTCCCGGTTTCATGAGAAATTCAATATGAGGGATGTCAAATTCGGCTTCTTGCATCGTTTCCAGAACCTCTGAGCCGGCCGGGTCTCCGACACACAGCATAAGTGCCGCCCGTAAAGGCTGAATGCCGCGTAGACCTATCTGAACACTTGATAAGACCTGGGATAGAGTATCCTTTTCATTATAAAAAGGGACGGCTATCACCAAATCGACTTCCGGCAAAGTACGGGCTTGATTTAAAGCCTCGGCAATGCTCTGATCAAACAAGATTTCAGTTTTATCCAATGACAAAATTCTACCTCCCGGGGAACAACAATTAAAGCCAAACCGCTAATTGTTATTTTAAGCTCGTTATACGATTAGCATAACCCATTATTTTGTGCTTGTGTTAGGCAATATATGCCCAAGAATTGTATAATTATTATATCATTTGAGAAGAGATTAGGGGGGAAGGCTCGTGAAAGCCGTTATTTTAGCGGGAGGAAAGGGTATTCGTCTCTGGCCGGAAAGCCGCAGTGACAAACCCAAACAATTATGCTCTTTTTTCGGCAACAAATCTATGCTTGAACATACTGTTGATCGCCTTGACCCTGATTTCACTTCGGAAACCCTTATTATTACCGTAAAAAATCAAGCAGAAATGATCAGGAAAATAATGTTGGAGGCCGGCCAGCATCACCATATCAAGATAATCTGTGAGCCGGCCGGCCGAAACACGGCTCCCGCCGTAGGACTGGCCCTGGCCGCTTGTCGGGACGCGGATCCGGCCGAGGTAATGGCCATCTTCCCGGCTGATCACTATATCAGAGACACCCATGCCTATCAAAAGGTCCTGACCAGGGCGGTGGAAAGCGCATCCCGGGGATATCTGACCACGGTAGGGATACCGCCCGCCTACCCGGAGACCGGTTACGGATATATACATAGGGGTGAACAGCTGCCCGGGTTGTCTGACGCCTACCAGGTGTATGCCTTTAAAGAGAAGCCGGATTTGACTACTGCTCTGGCCTACCTGGAAGCGGGCAGCTACTACTGGAATTCGGGTATGTTTTTTGCCAGAATCGATGTCTGGCGGGAAGAGTATCGTAAACATCTCCCCCGGGTATACGAGCTTATCATGCAGGGATATGAACATTATCTCAGCCATTACTCTTTTCTTCCTGATATAAGCCTGGACTATGCCATCGCGGAAAAGTGCCGGCGGGTGGCCATGGTAAGGGGGGATTTTGGATGGAGCGATGTAGGCAGCTGGAAGGCCCTGGCCGAGTTGCTTGATACCGATCAAAATGGCAATGTAATGGTCGGTGACGATATATTGGCCCTGGGAGTCAAAGACTGCCTGGTCAAACAAACCGAAAAGACGGTAGCTCTCCTGGAAGTTGACGGGCTGATCGTTGTCGAAACCCGGGATGTCATTTTCATCTGCTCCAAGGAAAAATCGCAGCAGGTAAAAAAGATGGTGGATCTGCTGGTTGCCGAGGGGCGTGACGTACTGCTATGAGAACATTTAAACCTGGTATTGGATTCATGTTGAAAATGGGCAAGGTTTTGAATAAAATCTATATATAAAACTTTTGCGGTGAAATTAGGACCGGGAGAGGGGAGGTATTTCCCTATGATCACCAAGTTGTTTTTAGAGTTGAAAAAGCTTTTTGCCGAATTGGCTTCCACTCTTATTCTGGGGAAAAACAAGGACGCAGCACATATTGCGCTGGTATTGTCCGAAAAAAGCCGGGCTTTAGCCGAGGAACTGGCGAAATAACGGAACTGCTTTAAACCGCTCTTTCTTCAAAGGGCGGTTTTATTATTTTCTGAACAATTAACTATAATTAACTAGTGCAAAACGCCTGTAAAATTTAACAATTCATTCCCTAATGTCGATAATTGTAACGGCCTACTGGACAAGGAAGAATAAATACCGGCAATGTAGGCGGAAAAAAGTGCAAATAAGTCATTGATGACCGACAAAACAAGAACCCGGGACCTATGGGCCTAAAGCGCCTTAAACCTAAGGACGATATTTAAAGAGAAGAATAGTATTCGCAGGGCTGTCATTTTTGCTTTTCTGTCTATGGTCCGAAGACAAATTTTACTAAAATTACAAATCTGATTAAAATGTTCCAGAACCCAAAACTGCCACAATCTGGGGACCTTTCTGTAGCTGTTAAACCTTGGGGATAAAAGATATGCTTTATTGTTGAGATTGGGGGGGATCATTTGCCAGACCATTCTGAGATAATCCAGGGATTGCAGTCGGAAGATGAAAGAGATCGTGCCTTTGCTGTAGAAGACATAGTTTTTGAGGGTATATGCGGAGGACTTGACCTGTTGATTGAACACATCCAGCGGGAAAAGTCCGTTTTTGTTAGAGAAGTAATTGTCAATAACATACCTCAAATTCAGGATCTTGCTCTGGTGCAAAAACTGCTTCCCTTATTGCGCAGCGATGATGCCTTTATCCGTAACGCCATAATCGACATTGTGTCTACCCGGAGAGATGAAGTCGCCGCTTATTTAGAACCCTTGATGGAGGATGCGGATAAAGACGTGCGCAAATTTGCCCTGGACATCCTCTACCAGTTGAGAACCGAGGAAGTAGCTCCTTATATGGTGTGTTTCCTGAATGATAGCGATATCAACATTATCATCACTGCGGTGGAATACCTGGGCAACCTGGGAACCTCCGAGCAGACCCCGGCTATAAACGCCGTTTTGGAGAAGGCCGAAAACCTGCTGCTTCGCTGCACCTGCCTGGAGGCCCTGGCCAAAATCGGCGATGAACAATCCCGGGAAATCGTGGCCCGCCTGTTTCCCAACCCCGATGCGGTGAAAGGCCTGGAGCTCTTTTCCTATCTCAAGTATATGGCCAAACAAGGTGGAACCGATACGCTGCCGTTTATTCTCTCTTTGATGACCTCCAAAGGCAAACTTCTAACCAAAGAGATCATCAACACTCTTCAAGGCATTCTAGAAAGAACCTCCCCGGGGCAGTTGAACGACGATATGCTGGCTCAAATCTTCGATTTTATTAGCAGTGATATCAATTCCATTAACAAGTATGAATTGCTGGTCTTCCTGGGTCAGTTTAAAAATGAGGCCATCCTGGATGCGCTGTTGTCCCACATCGAAAGTGAGGACCGACTGCTGGTCCTGGGGGCTATTGAGGGACTTGGCCGGTTGGGACGGCCGGAAGCCCGGCCGATCCTTAAAGACTTATTGGGCAGAGTCCAGGATGAAGATATTCAAGATGCCATCCAGAAATCTCTACAGCAAGTTAGCAGATGAGGTGAAGTTGATTGGAACTATCTATTGAGGATTTTATCAACCTGCGCAATCTGATCTATGAAAGAACCGGCATGCAGTTCGGAGAAAACAAAATTTATTACTTTAAAAAACGCATTCAAAAGCGTATGGAGCAGCGGGATATTCATAAAGTGGCGGAATACATCCGCTATTTAAAAATGTTCGATCGGGACAACCGCGAATTTCAGGACTTGATCAACCTGATCACGGTAAATGAGACTTACTTCTTCAGGGAGTTTGAACAGCTGGCGGTATTTGGTGAGAATTGTCTGCAGGAAACTTTGGAGAAAAAACGGGCCCGTGGGGATAACACCCTGCGCGTGTTTTCAGCTGCCTGTTCATCCGGCGAGGAACCCTATACCCTGGCTATCATTTTGCGGGAAATGGTGGATGACTTTACATCCTGGAATGTCCTGGTCAAGGGTGTTGATATTGACGAAAATGTTCTTTCGGCCGCTCTAAAAGCCGAATATGATTCACGCTCGGTAAAGGATGTTCCACCGGACTACCTGGAGCGCTATTTTAACCGTCTGGGCGGCGGCATGTACCGGCTTAAGCAGGAAATACGCGATCTGGTGTCCTTTGAGCATGTTAACCTCATGGATCGTAAAGCTCTGCGCAGTGAGAGAAATTATGACTTTATATTCTGCCGTAATATGTTGATCTACTTTGACGACCAATCCCGAAAACAGGTGGTCGAACGTTTTTATACCATGCTGAACCGGGGCGGCTATATATTCCTGGGGCATGCCGAGTCACTGAGCCGCATAACCACATCATTTAAGATCAAACGTATCGACGGATTTACGGTATATCAGGCCTAAATCGGTAGGGGGGATTTTGCTGGTGAAGATTTTGATAGTAGACGATTCGGAAATGGTCAGGAACTTTCATTGCTACATTTTGAAATCGCAGGGTTTTCAGGTAATGACTGCGGTAGACGGGGCTGACGCCCTGGAAAAGATATACGGTGGAGACCACCATTTTGACATGATCATAACTGACATCAATATGCCCAACATGGACGGCTATTCGTTGATCGAGAGGCTGCGGGAAGACGAGCAGTTCGCCAGTGTGCCGGTAATAATCGTCTCCACCGAGGACGAAGCCCAGGACAAAACCCGGGGGTTTGAAGCCGGTGCCGATGTCTATATCGTTAAACCCACCGAGCCTGAATTGCTGGTGGAACAGGTACTTATGCTTTTGGGTAATTGATAAAGGAGCAGGCCATGAAGCTGCAATTTGAACCAGACGACCTGGAAATACTGGAAGGAATAGTAGAAGAATCAACCGAGCATTTAAACGGCATCGAAGAGGGAGTATTGAAGCTGGAGGCGGAATTTGCCCCGGAACACCTGGATCACGTTTTCCGCGCCCTGCATTCGGTCAAAGGCGTTGCCGGGTTTGTCGATTATACGCCTATCAAAGATACCGCCCATGTCCTGGAGTCGTTTTTGAGCGATATGAAAAAGGGCCTTTATGAAGCCAGTTCGGAGATTACCGATCTGCTTTTGCGCGGTATTGATATTTTGAACTTGCACGTAGCCCAGCTGGCCGGCCGGCTTCCCGACCTGGAAGCCGGCGGTGGGCAGAATTTGGAGCTTGAAATTGAGGAGTATGGTTTTCAGGATTTCGTTGATGAAGCTGAAGCGATAAGAAAACTGACCCTGCAGAGCGAACCTGCCCGGGAGTCCGGCGAATCTCCGGTTGCCGTCCCGAAAAAGGATGCCTCCTGTGAAGTTGAGCGGGTTATGAAGCTGGAGATCGGATCATTTTTAGAACAGTCCCGGATCGACTTCATTGAAGAGGTATACGAGCATCTGGACACCATTGAGAAAAACTGCGTTGAGATGGAAAAGGACAGTTCCAACAAGGAGCTGCTCAATGCGATTCTGCGGGGCTTCCACAGTATAAAGGGCGGCGCCGGGGTAATCTTGAGCATGATGGAAAGCGATGGCCAAGAAGACGACCCCTTTTATACTATCAAGAACCTTACCCACACGGTTGAATCACTCCTCCAGACCTATCGAAACATGGACCTGGGCATCCCCAGCGGGGTGGTTGATATTATTCTGGAGGCGGTCGACAGGTCCCACGCTCTGGCCAAGGCCATTGAAGAGGACCGCCAGGAGCAGATTGTCATCGAGGACCTGGTCCAGAAATTGCAAGTCTTCTCTTCCGAAGAGAACTTTCTGCCCGCCGAGGGCCAGGCCCTGGTAGAGGAAAGCAACCGCAAACTGCCCAAACAGCTCACCGCCTTTGCCAACATAACCCGTCAGGGGCTGGAATCCATATCCTTCCTGGTCAACAGTGCCAAACCCGGGTTTCCAGTATCCAATAAAAGAATCAATCAATACCAGCGGGCCATGAATGCGATTATTAAATCAGCCCGGCAAATGGAATACCTCGATATTGCCGAGTTGGTTGAGGAAATGCAGGCCCATGTCGGGAAAGTGAAGCCGGGGGATTCGGTTGATACAGGCTTTGTCGATGAGCTTAAGCAGCAATATGAAGTGCTGCAGTCTCTGCTGGATTCCCGTATCAAGGACATAGCAGACCTTTGTTCGGTTCCGGAAAGGGAATACGATAAAAAACTGGGTGAGATACTGCTGGCGGAGAAGAAAATCACCGCCGAGGACTTGGAGCAGGCCTTAAAAGAGCAGCGCAAATTGGGCGAGGTTTTGGTGGAAAAAGGGATACTCAAGAAAGAGGATGTCGACCTGGCCCTGGCCAAACAGAGCATGGCCAGGCAGCAAGGCAAAGAGTCCCTCGAGCCGGCCCAGGCTGCCAGTGAGGTTGGGGGCCAGTCCATCCGGGTCAGCCAGGATAAGATGAACCGGTTGATGAACATGATCGGAGAGCTGTTGATATCTAAAAACCGGATTTTCCATCTGGCCGATCAGATCAATCTGGAGTACGAGATTCCCGAACTGTCCCGCGATGTAAAGTCGGTAGCCTTTGAAATATCGCGCATATCCGATGAACTGCAGGACGCCATCATGTCCGCGCGCATGCTGCCCTTGAGGGTCTTGTTTCAGCGCTACCCGCGCACTATACGGGATACAGCCCGTAAAGTGGGCAAACAGGCCGATCTGGTTGTTTCAGGAGAAGAGACCGAGCTTGATAAAACCGTCATGGAAGCCATCAACGATCCCCTGGTGCACATGCTGCGCAATGCCGTTGATCATGGCATTGAACCACCGGATGTCAGACGGGCCCTGGGCAAGCCGGAGGCCGGAACGGTCTGGTTGCAGGCGCGCTACCAGGGCAATAACGTGGTAATAGAAATCAAGGATGACGGTAAGGGGATGGATCCTGACGAGATAAAAGCCAAGGCTCTGAAAAAGGGTTTGATCACTACCGAACAGATCGAAACCTTGAGTATGGATGACACCTTCCGGCTGATATTCGCCCCCGGTTTCTCAACCCGCGATGAAGTCAGCGAGCTGTCCGGCCGGGGCGTGGGAATGGACGTAGTTAAAAACAACATCGAAAAAGTGGGGGGCTCGATTGCCATGTCCAGCGCAGTCAATGCCGGCTCCCATTTCACCTTGAAGATTCCCCTTTCCATGTCAATTATCCGCGGCTTGATGATTCGCTGCGGCGGCCAGCAATACGTCATCCCCCTGGATAGCATTGAGGAAACTGTAAAAATCCTCCCCTCCGACATCCGGCGCTACAAGGACCTGCTGGTTGCCGATATCAGAGGGGGCATTCTGCATCTGGTCAGGCTGCAGGATATACTCGACCTGGAGGGCCGGGAGCCTCAAGCTGACAGCTTGGCAACCGCAGCCGGGCCGGAAAGGATTTCCGTGGTAATTTTGGAAAACGACGGCCATCGCTTTGGCCTGATCGTGGATTCTTTCTATAAGGAGCAGGAGTTTGTAGTTAAAGCCCTGGTGGAAGAACTGGCCCAGCTCAGAATATACACCGGGGCCAGTATATTAGGAGACGGTAATGTAGTCTTGATATTGAACCCAGCTCAATTGTTCAATACCTTTTTACATTCCAGAAAGGCGGGAGAAGCGGATGGCGATAACCATAGCGCTGGCTAATCGCAAAGGCGGAACCGGCAAAACTACCAGTTCCATAAATCTGGCCGACGCCCTGGCCCGTCAGGGTAGAAAAATCCTGCTTATCGACGCCGATTCCCAGGCTCAGTCAACTACCAGCTGCGGTTTTCTGCCGCAGCAGATCCAATCCAGCCTTTACGAACTGCTGCACCTGCAAGCCCAGGGCCGCAGTGACAGCGGGTTTATCCAGCAGACGATCATCAAACAGGTAAAACCCTTTGATCTTATTGCGTCCAAGCCCGATCTTTCCGCATTTGAATTGGAAGCCGGCCAGGTTCCGGGGCGGGAGGGGCTAATGCGCAATCTTATCATGGAAATCGATCAGGACTATGATTTTATCCTGATGGATTTGCCGCCTTCTCTGGGCCTTATTACCATATGCGGCCTGGTCGCGGCTGATTACTTGATAATCCCGATAGAACCGACTTTCTTATCAATGGATGGCCTGGCCCAGATGATGAGCATACTCTACCGGGTAAACGCCGAATTGAATCCAGGATTGCGTTTGATGGGGATTTTAATCATTAAGTCAGACTTGCGAACCAATCTGGCCCGGGGAGTGGTCAGGGAGATCATTGAGAATTTCGGAACCGAGCGCCTGCTGCCCCTGATCAGGACCGATATCAAGCTGGCCGAATCACCCAGTTATGGCAAGACCATATTCGAATACGCTCCGGGCTGCCGGGGAGCTGCGGATTATTGGCGGCTGGCAGAATCCATCCTGGCCAGGAGTGGTTTGGCATGAAAGACAACCGCAAAGGATTGGGCATGGGTTTGGACCTGCTGCTCAAGGCCAGCAGCAACACACCGGTCCATGCCGTCCGGGCCGAAGATGCGGCCCAGCTTAAGGAATGGTTGGACAAAGCCCTAAAACATGATGAGGAAGGCTGCTTTCTCGAAGCCTATTATTATTACCGGTTGATTATTGAAAGAGGGCCGGCGGAAGAAGCCGCCCGCCAGATCTTATCCCAGGCCTTGAACAACGCGGCCACTATTCTATTTGACAACGGTTGTAAGGACGCGGCTTGTGGGTACCTGGAAAGGGCTCTGGCCTGCTGGCCGGAAAATACGACGGCCCGGGATAACCTGAAGATGTTGAAGCCGACCGACTAAGAGGTTCGGGTTTATAAATAAACAATTTAGAGGTTTGCTTTAAGAGGAGGATAAAGCATGTCTTCGATAGTGGGAATAGATTTAGGCACTACCAACTCCCTGGTAGCTTACGTTAACAGCGAAGGGCGGCCGGAAATAATTATCAATGAAAGAGGCAGCCGTTTGACTCCTTCAGTGGCCTTTTTTAAGAGCGAGCAGGAGGTTTTGGTAGGGGAAATGGCCCGCTCCCAATCATTGCTCCAGGCCGAAAGAACGGTAGCTCATATCAAGCGTCAGATGGGAAGCAACTACGAAGTTAAGATCAATGAACGGGGTTATTCTCCGGTTGAAATATCAGCTTTAATACTGCGCAAATTAAAGCAATATGCCGAGAAAAACACCGGGGAGCAGGTTACCGAAGCGGTTGTTACAGTGCCTGCCTATTTCAATGACAACCAGCGCCAGGCTACCTTTATGGCCGGTGAACTGGCGGGAATAAAAATATTAAAGCTCTTAAATGAACCGACCGCCGCGGCGCTGGCTTATGCTGCCGAACTGAACCGGGAAGAGAAAATCCTGGTTTTGGATATAGGCGGCGGCACCTTTGATATAACCATCATGGAATACCAGTCCGGCATATGCCGGGTTTTGGCGACCGGGGGCTCTACCTCCCTGGGAGGAGTGGATTTTGACCAGCGCCTGGTCGAGCATATATTGAATACCTTTGAACAGCAGACCGGGGTCGGGCTGGCCGGAGATCCGGTGGCCTTGCAACAGGTCTTGATTCAGGCCGAAAAGGCCAAAGTGGATCTGTCTACGGTCAATGAATGCTCTCTACTTATCCCTTACATAAGTATGGGACCCGCAGGTCCGGTGCATTTAAACCACTTGCTGGAGCGGCAGAGTTTCAACCATCTGTGCGACGATCTGTTCGCAGAGATAAAGGAATTGATAGAACAAACCCTGCAGCGGGCTGATTTGCCGGCTGACTGGGTGGAGGCCATTGTGCTGGCCGGAGGGGCATCCCGGATGCCCGGTTTTTTGGATAGGGTTCAGGAAATGTTTCCCGGGGCTCTGATTAAGGCTCATATCAATCCGGACGAAGTTGTGGCCCTCGGCGCCGCCCTGCAGGCAGGAATGCTGTCCGGTCAGGTGCAGGACGTGGAGCTGCACGATGTTACCAGTCACACCCTGGGTTTGGAAGACGATCAGGGCCATTTTGTGCCCATCATTGAAGCCAACACCCCCTATCCGGTTGTAAAATCACGGCTTTTTACCACCGTGGAAGATAATGTTCACGAAGTCATAATCCACATTGTGCAAAAGGACGAGATGTCAGACGAGACTGAAAAAGACTTGATCTCTTTAGGAAAATTCCATCTGGCCGGAATAAGGCAAGCGAAAGGAGGGGAGCCCAATATCGACGTAAGCTTCGAGATCGACCGCAATGGGATCCTTAAGGTATCAGCCATAGATATAGATACCGGGATCATGAACGAAATCCACATCAGTGAGATGGGATTTGGAACCGAAAACAGTTTTTACGCTCGGAGAGGGAGCAGTTTACGAGTTTTATAAGGAGGGAACCTTAATATGGCAAAGAGATTACAGAGACCAGGCAAGACAGAGGCAGGGGGGAATACTGGTATAACGGTAAAGAATGATGACAGTGAGGACATCTCCAGGAAGCGCGATCTGGCCAGGAAAATGGCCCAGGAAAAGGCCAAAGCGCGAACCATGGCCAAGCAGCAGGCCATGGCGGAGAGAATCGCTTCGGCTTCCGAACAGCTGGTGGCTGGAGTTGAGGAATCAAATGCGGCGGCATTGGAATTCGCCCGGCTCATGGACGAAGTGACCCAGGAATCCGATCAGGCAGGCGTCAATGCTGAGAAGATGCGCGAGGCCAGCAACAACCTGGATAAAGCATCCCTTGATCTGTACCAGGTCATGGAGGAGCTGATCAGGGAAGGAGACTCCGGAGTCAGAGCCAGTGAAGAATCCATTCAGACCATGGAGAACATGAACGGGATGGTCAAGGAAGCTGCCAACAAAAACTTTCAATCAGCCCAGCGCATCGCCGAATTGGAAGTACAGTCGCAGCGCATCGGCGACATCGTCCAGGCGGTGGTCATGATTGCCGACCAGACCAACCTGCTGGCCTTAAACGCGGCTATTGAAGCGGCCCGGGCCGGCGAACATGGGCGCGGGTTCGCAGTGGTAGCCGACGAGGTCCGCAACCTGGCTGAAATATCAGAACGTTCAGCACGGGATATCCGGGGAGTGGTCGATGAAATCGTAAACGGAGTAACCGACGTTGTTAAAGACATCAACCAGACCGTGGAAAACTTCAACGGTATGGCCACCGGCCTGGAGGAAAGCGTTAAAGGATTTGTCGATGTTGGCAAGCAGATAGATGGATACAGCGGTAAAAACAAGGGTGTAATGGACATATGCAAACGACTTGGCAACAACGCCAAAAAACTGCTGGAAGGCAGTGAAAATATAGCGTCCGCCACTGAAGAAGCCGCTGGCGGAACCAGAGAGATCGCCAAGGCGGTCGAGGAGCAGACCAAGGCTTTATCAGAAGTCAATGTCGCCAGCCAGGAGCTGAGCGAAATGGCCGAAGACCTGAAGAACTCTACCAACATCAACAAATCAGCCGAAGAAGTGGCCGCTACTGCCGAACAGTTGTCGGCCAACATCGAAGAATTGAGCAGTTCCGCCACGCAAATCGCCAGCGGTATTATGCAGATGAGTGAAGCAGCCCGGGTTATCAACCAGGAAACCGAGGAGGCTGCCCAAATGGCCGATCTCTGCCAGCAGAGATATGATGAATTGATGGTTTTGGCCAAAGAGTCGGGGGAATACCGGGTAAAGGCAACCGAACTGTTTGGAGAATTACGGGTTAAAGCGGGCGGCATCGCCACATCCTTGCAGGAAAGCCTATCATCTTATGAGTCAACCAACGAGGCGGTGGAAAGCCTGCAAGACAAGATCCGCCGCATTGAGAAGATAGTGGATACCATTCAAAATGTATCCATTCAGACCAATATGCTGGCCGTCAACGGTTTTGTAGAAGCGGCAACGGCCGGCGAACACGGGCGCGGCTTCTCAGTGGTGGCCGGGGATATCCGCAACCTGGCTACCGAGTCGGCCGAAAATGCCGACAAGATTAAAGACCTGGTCAGGGATGTGCAAAACCAGATGACCAAGGTCATCGCCGAAATAAGCCAATCCGAAGGGGCCTCGCGGGAAGCGGCCGGATTCATACCCCAGGCGGTCGCCAAGAATCAGCAGGTTACCGATGCCCTGGAGGAGATCGACCGGGTAAGGCAGCAGTTTTATGCCGGCACCGAGGTGATTAAAAACGCTGGCGAAATCAATAACGAGCAGGTTAAGAGTGTTGAAGCAATTGTAGAGAGAGTGAATGAACGCATCCAGGAAGCTAATCAGGTTTCGCAAGAACAGGCCAAGGCCATTGACGAACTGGCCAGTTCGATTGAAGAAATAGCATCGATTGCCGACGAAATGCAGATGGGTTAAGCGGGGAGAAGACTTGAGATTAAGGAGGGAGATTTATGAGCACCGAAAAAGTTTTCTCCTCAGCTGAGATGCAGCTGGTTACCTTTAACCTGGGCGATGAGAGCTTCGGGGTGGACATCATGAATGTTCAGGAGATTATCCGTACCCCCAACATAACCAAGGTTCCCCGTTCACCGGCTTATGTGGATGGAGTCACCAACCTGCGGGGCCACATTTTGCCGGTGATTGATACCAGGACCAAGTTCGCCATGGAAAAAATCAACATGGACGGCTCCACCCGGGTTATCGTGATCGATGTCAACGGCCGGACGGTGGGGCTAAATGTAGATTCGGTCTCCGAAGTTTTGCGGGTGGAAAGCAAGGACATTGAACCCGCCCCGGCCAGCATAGCGAATGGGATAGACAGCAGCTTCATCACCGGGGTGGTAAAGATAAACAACGGCCAAAAATTGGTGATGATCCTCGATGTAGCCAATCTTTGCAGCATTGCCGAAGACCTGTCGGCGGAAAGGCAGGGAACCCATGCCAGCCGCACCGGGGTTGATACCACCGGAGCTGGGGCCATTGAGGAATTACAGATAGTGTCATTCCTGCTGGGCGACGAGGAGTTTGCCCTGGAGATCGAAAAGGTAAAGGAGATCATCCGTTTTCCGGATATCGTCAAGGTCCCCAATGTACCCAATTACATTAAGGGCATTATATCCCTGCGTGACACCCTTATGCCCATAGTCGACCTGAGAACCAAGCTGGATGCCGGGCAGGACCATATCACCGACAGCACCAGGGTAGTTGTGGCCGACATCGACGGCACCCTGATGGGTCTCACTGTCGACCGGGTCTACGAGGTGCTGCGGGTGCCGGTGAGCAGTATATTCCCTCCCCCCCAGGTTATAGTCAGCGACAGCGGGGAGAAAATCACTGGCATCGTTCGGCTGGACAATGGCAAGCGGATCATTATGTTGATGGACCTGCAGGATATCATCAGCAGCCAGATCCTGGATGAAATCGCCAAACAGGACGGCGGCCCCGAGGAGGAACTGTCCGATAACGGATTCTTTATGGAGCAGTTGGACGAGGAGCAGATGGTGGTGTTTCGGCTGGCCGATGAGCAGTTTGGCGTACGCATCAACCAGGTTCAGGAAATCACCAAACTTTCCAAGATTACCAAAGTTCCACGGGCGCCGCGCTACGTCGAAGGGGTGGTCAACCTCAGGGGCGATGTCATTCCGGTTATCGATCTGCGCAAGCGTTTTGAATTGGAGGGCAAAGAATACAACCAGTTTACCCGCATCATTGTCAGCGATTTAAACAAGAAGAAAGTAGGCATTATTGTTGACGAGGTGTTGGAAGTCTTGAGGGTTTCGAGGCGTTACATGGAAGGCGCGCCGGACATCGTCCAGGATCAGAACATTCAGAGATTCCTGGAGGGGATTGCGAACCTGAGTGAACGAATGATAATGATGCTCAATCTGGAGAATATACTGCAGGCCAATGAATGGCAAAAGCTGGCTGGGATAAGCGGGCCGGAAAAGCCTCCGGCTAAAACGGCGGGCAAATTAAAGAAACAGGCCCGTACTTAAACCGCATCCTGAACAGTTATGAGACCGGTTTCGGCCGGTCGCCTAACCGGACGTTTGGAAATGCTCGGTCTGGCAGCCTTCCTCGATCACTGAAGCGCTCGACTTCCCAATTGGAAGCGGATTATTAATATACAGCCAAAATCCTGTTTTGGTTCAGGGTAAAAATATTGGGAGGTACAAACATGGCCAAGAAACTGCAAAGACCGTCACAAACCGAGCTTACTGGCAGGACCGGCATCGCGGCCAAAGGCGATGAGGGTCCGGAAATGGACCGGAAACGGGAAATAGCCAGGAAGATGGCTCAAGAAAAAGCAAAGGCACGCACCATGGCCAAACAGCAGGCTATGGCGGAACGCATTGCCGCGGCATCGGAAGAACTGGTGGCGGGTGTTGAAGAATCCAACGCCGCCGCAGTAGAGTTTTCCCGTTTAATGGATGATGTAAATACCGCCAGCGAGCAAAGTGCCGGGAACGCTGAAAAAATGAGAGAAGCCAGCAATCAATTGGACAGCGCCGCCAAAGACCTGGAAAAGGTTGTAGATGAACTTCTGATTATATGCCATCAAGGAGTGCAAACCAGCCAGGAAGCTATTCAAACCATGGAAGGTATGAACAGTTTGGTAAAAGTAGCGGCAAGTAAAAATCAACAATCGGCTGTAAGAATTGGTGAACTGGAAGTCCAATCCCAAAAGATTGGTGATATTGTACAGGCGGTTGTGATGATTGCCGATCAAACCAATCTGTTGGCATTGAACGCTGCCATTGAAGCGGCGCGGGCGGGAGAACACGGACGCGGCTTTGCTGTAGTAGCGGATGAAGTACGCAACCTGGCTGAAATCTCGGAGCGCTCTGCCCGGGATATCCGCGGCGTAGTGGACGAAATTCGCAGCGGGGTTAATGGAGTGGTCAACGATATTGACCGGGCTGTTGAGGAATTCAATAAAATGGCTGCAACTATGGAAGAAGTTGTCGGCGAATTCCACGAAGTGGGAGAACTGGTTGATGCTTACGGGGGAATAAATATAGACATTAAGAAGCAATGTCAGACTATGTCAGTCCAGGCCGAGAAGCTTCATCAGGGCGGTGAAAGCATTGCCGCCTCGCTGGAAGAGGCAACCAGCGGTGTTAGAGAAATAGCCAAAGCGGTTGCCGAACAGACTAAAGCGCTAGCCGAGGTTAACACGGCCAGCCAGGAATTGAGTGAAATGGCTGAAGAGCTTAAAACCTCGACCAATATAAATAAATCAGCCGAGGAGGTGGCGGCTACCGCCGAGCAGCTATCAGCCAATATAGAAGAGTTGAGCAGTTCCGCTACCCAGATAGCCAGTGGAATAACTCAGCTCAATGAAGCAGCCCACATTATAACCCGTGAGGCCAAGGATGCCGGCAGGCTACTGGATGGCTGCATGGCCGAATTTGAGACGATTAATGAAAAAGCAACAAAGTCGGGAGAGGTGCGGGTCAAGTTTACTGATTTGCTGGCTGTTGCCCGGGGAAAGGCCGGCCCAACCGTACAGGAACTGGTAGCCAGCGTAAAGTCATATGAAGCAACCAACACTGCTCTTGAAAGCCTTCAGGATAAAATTCGCAAAATCGAAAAGATTGTGGACACCATTCAAAATGTATCCATCCAGACCAATATGCTGGCCGTCAATGGCTTTGTAGAAGCTGCCACTGCCGGGGAACATGGTCGTGGATTTTCGGTAGTGGCTGGCGATATTCGCAACCTGGCCGCTGAGTCTGCTGAAAACGCTGATAAAATCAAGGACCTGGTCAGGGAAATACAGGACCAGATGAGCAAGGTCATTGCCGATATAGGACAGTCCGAAACAGCAGCAATCGAAGCCAATGGTTTTGTTTCGGTTACCATTTCCAAAAATACCGCTGTAACCGGATCGGTTGAGGCCATTGCGGGGGTGCGGGATTCTTTTTATACCGCCTTGCAGGGGATGAAGAGCGGTATTGAAGTCAGCGCCCCCGAGGTTAAGGAAGTGGAAGAAACCATGGAGCAGGTTGATGAAATGATAGAGGGGGCTGCTCAGGTTTCCCAGGAGCAGGCCAAGGCTATAAATGAACTGGCCAACTCCATTGAAGAGATAGCTTCCATTGCCGACGAAATGCAGATGGGGTAAGAGGAGAAGGCAAGGTTGGTAAGGAGGGAAAGGTTTATGAACGCTGACAGGGTTTTCTCCTCAGAGGAATTACAGCTGGTTACCTTCAATTTGGGCGACGAGAGTTTTGGACTGGACATTATGAACGTTCAGGAAATAATACGTACCCCTCAGATAACCAAAGTACCCAGGGCTCCGGCCTATGTGGACGGGGTTACCAATCTGCGGGGGCATATTCTACCGGTTATCGACACCAGGACCAAATTTGGGATGCCCAAAACCGGGCTGGACTCATCCACCCGGGTTATAGTTGTGGATGTTAATGGAAGACAAATAGGCTTGAATGTGGATTCCGTATCAGAGGTACTCCGAGTTGAAGGCCAGGCGATCGAGCCGGCTCCGGCCAGCCTGTCCCAGGCGGGTGAGGGCGGAAAAGCGGTAACCGGCGTGGTGAAGGTCAACCAGGGGCAGAAGCTGGTGATGCTCCTCTCGCTGGCTGATCTCTGTAGTATCGAAAGCGATGCCGCCCAGGGCCAAAACACCCATGGAAGCCGTTCCGGACTTGACTATAAAACCGCCACCGCCGTTGAAGAACTGCAAATAGTATCTTTCTTGCTCGGTAACGAAGAATTCGGCCTGGAGATTGACAAGGTCAAGGAGATAATCCGTTATCCTGAAATCGCCAAGGTGCCTAACGTTCCCAATTATATCAAAGGCATTATTTCCCTTAGAGATAGGTTGATGCCTATCATCGACCTTCGGACCAGGATGGAAGCCGGACAGGAAGTCATAACCGAAAGCACCCGGATTGTAGTGGTCGACACGGATGACACTTTGATGGGACTGACGGTTGACCGGGTTTTTGAAGTTATGCGGGTGCCGGTTAATATCATATTCCCGCCGCCCGAGGTGATAGCTTCTGAAGCCGGGGCCCGGATTACCGGCATAGCCCGCCTGGACGACGGTCAGCGGATCGTTATGCTGATGGATTTAAAGGAGCTTATCTTAAGCCCGACCCTGCAGGAAATCGGCCAACCGGATAATAAAACCGGTAAGGTTCCGGAAAAAAGCTTACTGGTGGAAGAGATGAATGATGAGCAGATGGTAGTATTTCGCCTGGCTGAAGAACAATTTGCCGTTACCGTAAGCCAGGTTCAGGAAATCAACCGTTTATCCCGGATTACCAAAGTGCCGCGGGCTCCTGAATATGTCGAGGGCGTCGTCAACCTGCGGGGCGACGTCATACCGGTTATTGACTTAAGAAAACGCTTTGAACTCGCCACCAGGGAGTACAATCAGTTCAACCGTATCATCGTCAGCGACTTTGACAAGAAAAAGGTTGGCATCATTGTGGATGAAGTCCTTGAGGTCCTGCGGGTTCCTAAAAAGAATGTGGAACCCGCTCCCGGGATAGTTCAGGAAAGCAATATCCAGAACTTTCTGGAAGGACTGGCCAACCTGGGCGAACGGATGATAATGATGTTGGATCTAAAGAACATCCTGCAGGCCGGGGAATGGCAAAAAATTAAAGGGATAGGAGAGCCGGCCGCCAAAACTAAAAGCTCCGGCAAACTAAAAAAACAGGTCAAGAAAACATAAGAGGGTAAAAATGCTTGCAACAAGCATTTAGCAAGTCAACCGATCCCCATCAGAGCCATTATTCGCTCTCATTTCATTCTAACAGTTAGGTAGGGGGAGAGTCCTAAGTAAGGGGGAAGTTATAATGGCAAAGAAACTGGCAAGACCGACCAAAGCAGCAGGAGAGAGAACCGGCATTGCGGTGAAAGCGGAAGAAAGCGACGACATCTCTAAAAAGAGGGAACTGGCCAGAAAAATGGCCCAGGAAAAGGCCCGTGCCCGCAACATGGCCAAACAGTCGGCCATGGCGGAAAGGATAGCTTCAGCTTCCGAACAACTGGTAGCCGGAGTTGAGGAATCCAGTGCCGCTGCCCAGGAATTCTCCAGGCTGATGGAGGAGGTTACCGGGGCGGCTGAGCAGGCTGGAGTCAATTCGGAAAAGATGCGAGAGGCCAGCAATCAAATGGATGCCGGAACACTTGATTTGTGGAATGTCATGGTGGATCTGATCCGGGAGGGCGACGCGGCTGTCAAAGCATCCAAGGAGTCCATCCAAACCATGGACAATATGGCCGGGCTGGTCAAGGTGGCTGCGGACAAGAATTCCCAGTCCGCCCAGCGCATCAGAGAACTGGAAGAACAGTCCCAGAGAATCGGGGACATCGTCAAAGCGGTGGTGATGATTGCCGACCAGACCAATCTTTTGGCTCTTAACGCGGCGATAGAAGCGGCCCGGGCCGGTGAACACGGCCGGGGCTTTGCAGTTGTGGCCGATGAGGTGCGCAACCTGGCGGAAATATCGGAACGCTCGGCCCGGGATATTCGCGGGGTGGTAGATGAGATTCGCACCGGGGTTAACGAAGTAGTGGAAGATATCAATAAAACGGTGGGTGAATTTAACTCCCTGGCCGGTGATTTGACGCAATCAGTAGTTGATATGACCGGGGTGGGCGAGGAGATCACAATATACAGCTCGGGCAATCAAAAAATTATGGAATTATGCAAAAAGCTGGGGAACAATGCCAAGCAGTTGACCGCTGGCTGTGAGAGCATTGCTTCAGCCACCGAAGAGGCCGCCGGTGGGACCAGGGAAATAGCCAAAGCGGTTGCCGAACAGAGCAAAGCCCTGGCCGAGGTTAATATCGCCAGTCAGGAGCTGAGCGAAATGGCCGAAGACCTGAAAACATCAAGCAATATAAATAAGGCAGCGGAAGAAGTGGCGGCCACCGCCGAGCAGTTATCGGCCAATATTGAAGAATTGAGCAGCACCGCCACCCAGATCGCCAGCGGAATTATGCAGTTGAGCGAAGCGGCCCGGGTCATAAACCAGGAAACCGTTGCCGCGGCTTCGCTTACCGAAACCTGTGCCAGGGAATATGAGGAACTTTACGCCAATGCTGTCGCTTCCGGGGAGCACCGGGCCAAGGCCACTGAAACATGGCAGGAGATCATGAAATTTGCCTGGAAGATGGCCAAGCGCTTAACGGCCAGCAATGAAACCTATGGAGCCACCAATGCGTCGCTGGAAAAGCTGCAGGATAAGATCCGGCGCATTGAAAAGATCGTGGATACTATCCAGAATGTCTCCATTCAGACCAATATGCTGGCCGTGAACGGGTTTGTGGAAGCAGCCACTGCTGGAGAGCACGGCCGGGGCTTTTCCGTGGTAGCCGGTGACATTCGCAATCTGGCCAGCGAGTCAGCCGAAAATGGCGACAAGATAAAGGACCTGGTCAGGGAAATTCAGAACCAGATGGGCCGGGTTTTAGGGGACATTACCCAGTCGGAGAGCGCTTCCAAGGAGGCCACCGGTTATATACAGGTAGCCGTCCAAAAAAATGGGGTCGTCACCGCAGCTCTGGAGGAGATTGACAAGATCCGGGGCAACTTCTATGTCGGTGCCAACGCCATTAAAGATGCGGTGGCCGTAAATGAACAGCAGGTCAAAGAAGTATCCCAGATCGTAGAGCAGGTAAATAATGAAGTTCAGGAAGCCTCCCAGGTGGGACAGGAGCAGGCCAAAGCCATTGATGAGTTGGCCAGTTCCATTGAGGAAATAGCATCAATTGCCGATGAAATGCAGATGGCTTGATTAGAGGCGATTGGCTTTTAAGGAGGGACGCTTTATGAAGAATGCGGCTTCCCCAGGGGCGGAGATGCAGTTGGTCACCTTTAATCTGGGCGATGAGAGTTTTGGTATTGACATCATGGAGGTACAAGAAATAATCCGCCTGCCCGAAATTACCAAAGTGCCAAAAACCGCGGCGTATATTGAGGGGGTTGCCAATCTCCGGGGAAAGATACTGCCCATCATTGACACCCGAAGCCGGTTCGGTATGTCCAAAAGGGACTCAGATGATTTTCAACGGGTAATTATTGTGGATGTAAATGGCCAGAGGGCAGGACTTGATGTCGATTCAGTTTCGCAGGTGCTGCGGGTAGACAGACGAAGCATAGGGGCAGCCCCGGGAAGTCTGGCGGAAGGGACCGACCGGGCTTCGATAAGCGGAGTCCTCAAGTTGAACAACGGCCAAAAGCTGGTCATGATCCTGGACAGCAGCTTCCTATGCGAAGGCCGGGCTCCCGCCTTTGATGACCATATCCGGGATGAACCTGTCAAAGGAATAGAAGCTAAGCGATCGGAAGAGGATGTGCTGCTGGTATCGTTCCAGGTCGGCAGCGAAGAATTCGGCCTGGAGATCAATAAAGTCAAGGAGATCATCCGTTTTCCCGATATCGTTAAAGTACCAAATGTTCCGTATTATATTACCGGAATTATATCGCTCCGGGATTACTTGATACCGGTGGTCGACCTGCGCAGCAAACTGGGAACCGGCTCCCAAGAAGTCACTGACAGTACCCGGGTAGTGGTGGTTGATGTTCAGGGCTGCCTGATCGGTTTAACCGTAGACCGGGTCTTTGAAGTAATGCGGGTGCCCTTGACCAAAATATTCCCACCCCCGCAAATGACAGGCCATGATGGTGGGGCCAACATTACCGGAATCGCCCGTCTGGAAGACGGCCAGCGGATCATCATGTTGATGGACTTGCAGGACATTATCAGCCAGCCGGTTTTAGATGAGATCAGCCAACCGGAGCCTGGCAGTGGGGAGGAGCTTGTGAATAACCGGTTTAGTATCGACGAGACTGACGAAGAACAGATGGTTGTATTCAGCCTGGCTTCCGAGCAGTATGGAATACGCATAACCCAGGTGCAGGAAATCAACCGCCTATCGAAAATCACCAAAGTACCCCGGGCTCCTCGATATGTCGAAGGGGTTGTCAATCTGCGCGGCGAGGTAATACCGGTTATCGATCTGCGCAAACGGTTCGAGCTTGAATCTAAGGAATACAATCAATTCACCAGGATTATAGTAAGTGATATTCACAACAAAAAAGTTGGAATGATCGTTGACGCAGTCCTGGAAGTGTTACGGGTAGGCAAAAACCGCATAGAAAACCCGCCCGATATCTGCGAAGCGCAGGGGGCCGACCGATTCCTGGAAGGTATAACCAACCTTCAGGAGAGAATGATCATGATGATCAATCTGGAGAACCTGCTGCAGGATAAAGAGTGGAAGAAGCTGGAAAAGATCAGCCAAACCGGGAACCCGGAGCCAGCTTCCAGTGGGGCAAAATTAAAAAAGCAAAGGTAGGAATGGTTGATGATTAGAGTTTTGATAGCTGATGACTCGGCCCTAATGCGCAAAACTTTAAAAAGGATTTTAGAGTCAGATTCCGGTATTACAGTAGTCGGCTCCGCCCGGGACGGCGAAGATGTGGTTGTTAAAGCGAGGGAACTAAAACCTGATCTGATTACCATGGACGTCAATATGCCCAAACAAGACGGCATAACCGCTCTTCAGTACATAGTGAGCGAAAAGATCTGTCCGGTAATTATGGTCTCTTCTCTTACCCAGGAAGGGGCTCAAACTACCTTTGAAGCCCTTGAACTGGGGGCTTTTGATTTTGTAGGCAAGCCGGGAGGTACGGTTTCTTCCGATATGCAGGCGGTTGCCGATGAGCTGGTTTTCAAAGTGAAGACCGCGGTGGGCGGCGGAGGCCGCCGGGTAACCGAGAGGCTGGCCCGCAAACCTTCGACTGCCTTAAGCCGCCGAGCGCGGGTAAGCTCTACCGGCAACCGGGTAATGAAGGCGGTGGCTATGGGAATATCCACCGGTGGACCGAAGATGATCTATGAAGTGCTTCCCCATATTCCGCGGGATATAAATGCCGCTTTCTTCCTGGTGCAGCATATGCCGGCCAACTTTTCCGCCGCCTATATTAAAAGGCTGTCGGACTCCTGTCAGTTAAAGGTTGTAGAAGCCCGGGCCGGCACCAAGATCGAGCCTGGATACTGCTATGTCGGAGGCGGGGGAAGACATTTGAATGTGGTCAAGAACTCGGGAGGAGATGTGGTTATCCGCTTGACCAACCGTCCTGAGCACCTTTTTGTCCCGTCGGTAAGTGTGATGATGGATTCCGTTTTAAGCGTTTACGGCAAGCAGACGGTTGGCGTGATCATGACCGGGATGGGCAATGATGGAGCTGACAGCATGCTGCGCATCCGGCAGGCCGGGGGAGCTACCATTGTCGAGTCGGAAGAGAGCGCCATCGTGTTTGGGATGCCCGGCGATACCATTAAGCGGGGAGGTGCCGAGATCATTGCGCCAATTTGGGATATAGCCAGTGAAATCGTCAGGGCAGTGGGCAGGTAGTTCAAAGAATGTTTATTCCTGAAATAAGCCAAATTCAGGAGGGAGAGGGAAATTATGAGAGGGATTAAAGCAGATGGGACTGCCATTACCGTTATGGCGGTCGATGACTCACCGGTTTCTCGCAAGATGATAAAAAAAGCACTTGAACCAGAGGGATTCCAGGTGATCGCCGAGGCGGGAAATGGCAAGCAGGCGGTCGAACTGTACGCAAGCGTAAAAGCAGATGTAATAACTATGGATGTAACCATGCCGGTTATGGACGGGCTGGAGGCTGCATCGGCCATCAAGGCTGTAAATCCGGGGCAGCCGATTATTATGTTGAGCGCCATGGGTGATGAAGACATTATCAACGATGCTCGGCGGAGGGGAATCAACGACATTTGTTCCAAACCGTTCAAACCGGATGAAATAATACAAAAAATACTGAGAATTCTATAAAAAGGGGTGACACAGATGGAGTTAAGCGCTCAACTTGCTCCTTTTGTAAAGGCAACCATTAAGAACTTGAAAGACATGCTGGGATTTGAAGTAAATACCGGAGGGATGGAGCTGGAACCCGATGAATTTACCTCTCAGGGCTACACGGTCCTGGTGGGGTTTACCGGTGGGTGGAAAGGACGCCTGATCCTTGACATGCCCGGAGAAACAGCCATAAAGATGGCCAGTGCCATGACCGGCGAGCCCTACTCATCGGCGGGCGACGAAGAAGTTCTGTTGTCAGGAGCGGAACTGGGCAATATAATCGGCGGCAATGCCATTACCGAGATCAATAACAGCCAGCCTGGCTTGCAGATTCGATTGACTCCGCCCAGTGTTTTTACCGGGATGGGAATGACCATGTTCAATGCCCGGGTTAACTCTTCGTCACTGGTAGTTAACACGGATGTCGGCCCGGTCAAGGTCAATGTGGCGGTAGAGGGGGCGCAATAGTATGGACATTAAATTTATAAATGCTTTCATATCAGGGCTGCTAAACGTTACCGGCATGCTGGGACTGTCTGATCTCAAAAGAAGCGGGCTCAGTAAGAAGGAACGCCTGGAAATTGATAAGGATGTCAACATTCTCCTGGGGATGACCGGAGGGATGAACGGCAACATAGTACTTTCGATGCCGGAACAGACTGCCCGTAACATAGCTTCGACCATGATGGGGGGCATGGAGATTGCCGTATTGGACATGATGCCTAAAAGCGCTCTCTGCGAGCTGGCCAACATGGTGGCGGGCAACAGCGTGGCCGGGCTTGATGCCGATTCTGTTTCTATGAGTCCGCCCACTCTGATCAGCGGCCAAAACATAGTCGCCCTGGTAAGCCTGGTTGAAACCCTGGTCATTGACTTTACGGCTGCGGCCGGATCTGTAACCATGAGCATCGCTCTGGAGGGATAATACTTTAATCTGGACAGCATGAGCTGAAAGCCCGGAAAGGGATGGTATAACCCTGTGAAAAACCGGGGTAAAAACTGTCCCTTTTCATTTCAGTATAAAATTGGCTTGTACGGCAATAACTGGTATGGTAAGTAAAACGTTGTTTTATCCTATAATTCGGAGTTAATTGATTCAGCCCCTAGACTGCATTTTGATAATAAGGACTTATGATAATTGACAGGACGCTTAAACCCGTATAATCTAATAATAAGCATGGGCATTTTTAAAATGACCATAACAATTGTATAACAGGTACTGCACTTGAGAGCCATGAGCCCCTTTTGGAGGGGCTTTTGTTGTTTGTCAAAACCCCGTCGGTGTGAACTGCAGTTGGATTTGCACCCTTAAATCCAAGAATAATTACGGCACCATATCGCCTTAAAGGTATTTCGTCTCTATCTACCACCTGTTCTTAAAACCTTCTTTTGTTTAAACATGCAACGTTTTTAGTCCGCTAAAATCCATACAATAGTAATTTAAATGCTTTGAAAAATGCGGGTCCTCATCTCTTGATTGGGAATGCAAGGTTACTTTAATCAAGCAGCCATTCCTAAATAGATATCATTATTGCAAAGGAGGTGATAAGTTTGCCCATTGATAAGTTCAGTGACAGTGGAACTAACAAAGGTCTGGTTATTGTTATTACAGGTGATGGAAAAGGTAAAACCACCTCTGCCTTCGGGCAGGCCTTGCGGGCTACCGGACAGGGATATAAAGTGTGCATTATCCAGTTTATGAAAGGGAGAGCCTATGGAGAAGTGCTGGCAGTAAGGAAGTACCTGCCGACCATAACGCTTTACCAGTTCGGACTGGATAGTTTTGTAATGCGGGATGATCCGGCTACAGTGGATATGGAACTGGCTCAGCAGGGTTTTGAAAAGGCTAAAGAGATCATAGCAAGCGGCGAATACGACATGGTTATATTAGATGAAATCAATGTTGTTATGGACTTTGGCCTGGTGCCGGATTATGAAATACTGGAAATGGTCAAGAACAAACCCCCGGAGTTGGATTTGGTTATGACCGGACGCTACGCACCGGAATCTTTGAAAGCTTTAGCTGACACGGTTAGTGAAGTTAAAGAGGTAAAGCACCACTACGCGGCAGGAGTCAAAAACCGGGCAGGCATTGAGTATTGAGCAAGTAGATGAACAGTTGGCAAATCTGGAAACCAGGGCAAAATTGTTTTCCATCAAGACAGAGATAGAATAAGGAGGGGTTAACGGATGTTTACACCGGAAGTTCTTGAGCAATCCAAGACCATGAAATCCAAATGGGAAGACGAAGTAAAGAAAATCGTGGCCAAGAATGCGGATCAGAAACCCAAATGGACAACGGTTTCTGATCTGGAGATCAAACGGCTGTACGGGCCGGATGACATCAAAGATATGGATTTTGCCAGGGATATCGGCTATCCCGGACAGTATCCGTTCTTGAGAGGCAACCAGGCCACCGGGTACCGCGGAAAATATTGGACGTTCAGAATGTTTTCCGGGATGGGCAGCGCCGCGGAGACCAACCAGCGCTGGCATTACCTGCTGCAATCCGGGCAGACTGGACTGTCGACCGCGTTTGACTTCCCCACTTTGATGGGCTATGATACCGATTCTCCCAAAGCTCGGGGTGAATGCGGAAAATGCGGGGTGGCTATTGACACCATCGAAGATTTCCAAACTTTGATTAAAGGCATTCCCTTAGCGAAAATTTCCACATCAATGACCATCAACCCGCCGGCCACGATTTTGTGGGCCATGTACTGCGCTTCGGCTCAGATGGCCGGAATTGGCCTGGACGAAATCTCCGGCACCATTCAAAATGATATGTTGAAGGAATTCATAGCCCAAAAGACCCTGATGTGCCCGCCTGATCCCTCAGTAAAGCTGATCAGCGACACGGTGGAATTCGGAACCAAGTACGTGCCCAAATGGAACACCATCAGCATCAGCGGCTATCATATCCGGGAAGCGGGAGCGACCGCGGTTCAGGAACTGGCTTTCACTCTGCGCGACGGCATGGAATACGTGGAAGACGTTATCAAACGCAAAGGCCTGCATGTTGACCAGTTTGCCCCCCGGTTGTCCTTCTTCTTCAATTCCCATATCGACTTCTTTGAAGAAATAGCCAAGCTGCGGGCCGCGCGCCGCATCTGGGCCAAAGCGATGCGGGAGCGCTACAACTCCCAGGATCAGCGCTCCTGGTGGATGCGCTTCCACACCCAGACAGCGGGCTGCTCATTGACTGCGCAGCAGCCCTACAACAACGTGATCAGAACCGCCACCGAGGCTCTGGCCGCAGTTCTGGGCGGCACCCAGTCCCTGCACACCAACTCCCTGGATGAAGTGCTGTGCCTGCCATCCGAACACGCCGTGCAGATCGCCCTGCGCACCCAGCAGATCATCGCTGAGGAACTGGGCGTAGCGAACACCATCGATCCGCTGGCCGGTTCCTACTTTGTGGAAGCCCTGACCAACGAGATGGAAGAAAAGGCCTGGGATTACATTCGCAAGATCGACGAGATGGGCGGCATGGTGGCCGCCATCGAGAGGGGATTCCCACAGATGGAGATCTCCGATGCAGCATATACCTTCCAGAAGCAGATTGATGCCAATGAAAAGATCATGATCGGGGTCAATAAATACTGCACCGATGACAAAGTGGAAATACCTTTCCTTGAGATCGACGAGACAACCGAAAGAGACCAGATTGCACGCCTGCAGGCAGTCAAGAATAAACGCGACAGCCGTCATGTGGCTGAATGTTTGAAAGAAATCAAGACTGCCTGTGAAAAGGGCGAAAATGTCATGCCCTATTGCATTGAAGCGGTTAAGAGCCTGGCCACCGTTCAGGAGATATGCGACGTTTACCGCGACGTTTACGGCGAATATCGCGACCCTGGCATCTACTAAAAAATTTGTGGGGAGGTAAGCAATATGTCAGAAAGAAAAATTCGCATTTTACTTGCAAAGCCGGGTCTTGACGGGCATGACCGGGGCGCCAAGGTTTTAGCCCGGGCTTTCCGCGATGCAGGTTTTGAGGTTATATATACCGGATGCCACCAGACTCCGGAGCAGATTGTAGGCGCCGCCCTCCAGGAAGACGTAGACATGGTAGGATTGAGCTGCCTGTCCGGCGCCCATACCTACCTGTTCCCGGCGGTCACCAAACTGCTCAAAGAGCAGGATGCCGAAGACATTATCGTGGTAGGGGGAGGTATAATTCCCGATTTTGATATGCAGGCCATGTATGATGCCGGCCTGAAAGCCGTATTCACTCCTGGTGCAACCTTGGACTCCATTTGCGATTGGATCCGCACGAACGTACAACCAAGGGAATAAAGGACGTGATTAATATGGAAGAACTAGGGAAAAAAGCCATGGCGGGAGACATGAGGGCAGCCTCCCGCTTGATCCGGAACATTGAAGACAATATTCCCGATACCCACAAGGCCATCAAACATATTTTTCCCCATACGGGGAAAGCGCACGTGGTCGGCCTGACCGGAGCGCCTGGAGCCGGTAAAAGTACCATAACCGACGAGCTCATCATGGCAATCCGTAAAAAGAACAAAACAGTTGGGGTGCTGGCGGTTGACCCGACCAGTCCCTTCACCGGAGGCGCCCTGCTGGGCGATCGCATTCGCATGCTGCGCCATGCCGAAGACCCCGGTGTATTCATCCGCAGCCTGGCCACCCGCGGAGCTATGGGCGGATTATCCAAGGCGGTCGGAGACGGCATTCACGTCCTGGATGTTATGGGCAAAGACGTGATCATCGTGGAAACGGTCGGGGTGGGCCAGCAGGAGGTTGATATCATCAACCACGCCCATACGGTTATCGTGGTTCTGGTCCCCGGCATGGGGGATGACGTCCAGGCCATCAAAGCCGGTTTAATGGAAATAGCCGATATATTCGTCATTAACAAAGCGGATAGAGACGGCGCCAAGAAGCTGTATAAAGAAACCAAGAACATGATCGGGATGGGCAAATGGACCAGCGGTTGGGAGCCGCCGGTACTGATGATTGAGAGCGTCATGGAGCCGCACAGCTTTGCCAGGAGCGTTGCCGAACTCTATGACAAGATCGAGGCGCACTACCAGCACCTGGTCGACAAGAATATCCTGGTTGACCGGGCGCACCGCAAGGTGGTTACCGAATTGAACGATGCTCTGAAAGCTGCCATCCTGGACCCGGTGCTCAAGAAACTCATGGCGGACGGGGAAATGGAGGGCATGATAGCCAGGCTGAAGACCAAAGCAACCGATCCCTACAGTCTGGCCGAAGAGGTTGCCCAAAAGTACATGAAAGACATTTAAGTAAAAATGAGTAAACAGCATTGACCTGCTTGGAGAGCGTCGGCATATTGCTGGCGCTCTCCAGCACTGGATGCACACCCCCGGCAGGGGAATGTACAAAGGAGGGTGGCCATTGTCCGGAAAGATCAAAGTATTATTGGCAAAGGCCGGCCTGGATCCGCACGACAAGGGAATCAAGCTGGTGGCGCGCAAACTGCGCGAGATCGGCGGCATGGAGGTATTCTACACCGGTCTCTACCGGAGCGTGGATGAAATAGTAAACGCCGCCCTCCAGGAAAAACCGGATATAGTGGGCTTGAGCGTGCATACCGGCATGCAGATGAGTCTTTTCCCGGAATTGCGGCAAAAACTAAATGAAAAGGGCGCCGCGGATATATGCCTTATCGGAGGCGGAGTTATACCGCCTCAGGATGTCCAGGAGCTCAAAGATCATGGCCATGTGGCTGAAGTATTCGGCCCTAACGAATCCGTAGAAGAGGTAATAGATTGGATTAAGGCCAGACCCTGGCTAACCTGGCCAAGGCCTGAAGGGAAGGAGAATTACCATGGTTGATATTAAAAACATTCCCCAGGAAGAAATGGTAGAAAAAGTGCGTGGATATGCCAAGGAAAACTTCCGCAAAGGGCTTAACTGTGCGGAGTCAGTTTATGCGGCTCTATGCGATGCCGGCCTGGTCGATTTTCCCAAAGAAACCGTAGCCCTGGCCACCGGCTTCGGGGGAGGGATAGGTTTAAGCGGTGGAGTATGCGGATCCCTGGCGGCGGCGGCCATGGCGGTTGGCGCGGTTCATGGCCGCCGCGATCCGGCTCAGGGGAGCTTTGACGAGATCGTCGATAAGCTTTACGGGAACCCCGGCCTGTATCGTTTCTTTAACCAGCTGCCCCACCGGTTTGAAGAGAGATTTGGTTCGACCCAGTGTGAGGTTTTGAATAAGGATTATCCCAGCTGGTTTGACAAAGACCGCTTCCGCAAGTGCATGAGCATCGTAATTGACACCGCGGGGATGGCCGTGGAAATGATCTACCAGGGGGCCGATGAAGGATTTAACCAGCCTTTTGGCAAGAACATGGCCGGAAAGCAATAAAATAAGTGTATCCAACCAAACCGCGTCATTTCATCCCAGGTGTGGTACCCTGATCTTAGAAAACGGCCGGGGGGAGATTTTGTGAACCAGACCTTATTGATGCATATCAACAATTCGGTTTTTTTGCGCAATGATTCCCTGGTAATGATTGATCGCCGTTTCCTGCCTGTCAAACAGGTGGAGGTGGTCGCGGCGGATTATGAACAGGTGGCCGAGTCTATTGAGAGCATGGTAGTTCAGGGGGCGGGCGATATAGCCATCACGGCCGGATATGGACTATACCTGGCCGCATGCCAGTTTGAGCCAGAAGCGGCCGGAAATCGGGAAAAATTCATGGTCAAACTCTATGATGCAGCCCGGCGTTTAATCCGCACCCGCCCTACCGGCCATCATCTGGCGGCTTTGCTCAATAAAATGCTCGACAAGCTGAACTGGGAACAGGGCCGCTGGTCCGGGCAGCTTTTAGATTATGTCGAGGCAGCCGTGCAGAGACAGCAGTTTCGCTCGGAGGCTACCGGAAGGGCGGCGGCTGAGGTTTTGGAGAACGGCGACACTATTCTGACCCACTGTTTTCCAGGAGCCGGTTTGCTTTACATGTTGGCCATAGCCAGGGAACAGGGTAAGGAAATATCGGTAATCGCTTCCGAGACCAGGCCCTACCTGCAGGGAGCCCGTCTTACCGCCTGGGCGGTATCAGAGCTTGACGTTCCGGTAACCCTTATCACCGACAACATGGCGGCCTATTGTATGAGTGAAGAAATGATAAACAAGGTCTTTACCGCTGCCGATCGCATAGCAATGGACGGAACGGTGGCCAACAAGGTGGGCACTTTACAGCTGGCTTTAATTGCCCGCTATCACCAGGTGCCCTTATATGTCCTGGGTTACGGGGGGCCGGATCGGCACTGCGCCACGGCCAAAGACATTCCCATTGAAATCCGGGATCCTGAAGAAGTCCTGAACTTTGCGGGAAACCGCATTACCGGAGACAAGGTGCAGGGGTTTTACCCGGCTTTTGACCTGACTCCACCGGGGCTGGTGCAGGAGATATTTACCGACCGGGGAAGTTTTATTCCCTATCACATTCATAAATACTGGTCCCGAGCCAGGACCGATGTTCTAGAATAAACCAAGGCTAAAAGGAGGTCTAATCATGACTGTTCTTAAGAAAACCATTATACCGCTGGGTCGTCCTCTTTTCATTCCCAAGGAGGATAATCTGACCATAGACGATTTAGAAATAGAGACGGCGGGAGCCTACCAGTTGATAGACAGGCCGGATCATATCATTCTAAAGAACGATGAATGCTGCCGCAGCATTGAGGTTACCATCCACCGCAAGGATAAAGAATAGTAAATGTTGAATATATGGCAGGCAGGGGGAGACTGTAGACACATTTTACAGGGGGGGAATTAGAGATGATGGATAAAGCTGAACTTAAAGGGCGTATTGCCAGACTGCAGGAAAAGATGCGTGAAAACGAGTGCCAGGCCTTTATTATTATTCAGAATGTGGATCTATACTATTTCAGCGGTACCATGCAAAACGCCCAGCTCTATATTCCCGCTGCCGGGGAGCCGGTACTATTCTGCCGCAAGAGCTACCAGCGGGCTTTACAGGAATGCCCCTGGCCTATTATCCAGGTGGGCGGCTTCAAGGCCATACCCCGGCACCTGGGCGACCTGGGCCTGGAAGCCCCTTCCCGCCTGGCCCTGGAATACGACGTGCTGCCGGTTGCCAACTTCCTGGGAGTAAAAAAGATATTCCCCCATGCCAAAACCATGGACGGAAGCTCCTGGATAAAGGGCGTACGCGCGCTTAAAAGCCCCTATGAAATAGCCCTGCTGAAAAACGCCGGCCAAAAGATGGCAGAGGTTTTCAGCCGGGTTGCGGGTATCATCAGAACCGGCAAATCGGAAATCGCCTGTGCCGCAGAATTGGAAATGGAGGCCCGCAAGACCCTTCATGAAGGGATCATCCGCCTGCGCGGCTACAACCAGAGCTTATTTTTCGGCCATTTCCTGTCCGGCGCCAGCGGCGCCCTGCCCAGCTTCAACGATGGAGCTACCGGGGGGACGGGATTGGGCGCCTTTTTCCCCCAGGGCTGCAGCGTAAAAACGCTTGCCCCCGGGGAGCCGATTACGCTCGATTATGTAGGCATCTATAACGGCTACCAGGTGGATCAGACCCGCACCTTTGTCATAGGTTCGCTTCCTGAACCGCTTTATAAAGCCTACCAGGTTACCCTGGAAATCCAAGACGCGGTTATCGAACAGGTTAAACCCGGTATCGCGCCAAGCAAACTGTGGGATACGGCCGTGTCCATAGCCACGAAAAACGAGCTACTCGACCACCTGCAGGGCTACGGCAGCGACCAGGCCAAGTTCGTGGGGCACGGAATAGGCCTCGAAGTTGATGAGCCGCCGGTGCTGGCCCGGGGATTCGATTCCCCCCTGTTGGAGAACATGGTTTTTGCCCTGGAACCCAAATTCGTATTTCCCGGCCTCGGCATGGTGGGCATAGAAAACACCTGGCTGGTAAGCGCCAACGGCGCCGAGAAAATCACCGTATTTCCCGATGAATTGATTCAGATCCCCGAATAAACGCGCAGACCAGCCAGAGGGACGGTCCTTTTTAAAGCAAAAAGGCCGTCCCTCTGGCTGTCTATTAAGCCGATTATCGACTCCTCGCGATAAATATTTGACTATTTAGGCAAATCGTAAAGACATTGGTGAAGTATTATTGTGATTATAACGATATTGTTATTAATAGTAAAAAAGTTATATTTTGATAACGAGGGGAGCTATGGAGGAATGTCCAGGAAAAGGGGTTTAATTCTAAACGTAGTCATACTTTTATTTCTGGCGGTGGGAATTGTTGTCTGCACAAGCGGTAAAGTGAGTGCCGCTCCTGATAAAGAAGTGAAGGTTTATTTGAACGACCAGCTGCTTAGCTTTGATGTTCCACCCGTTGTTGAAAAAGGACGCACCCTGGTGCCTATGGCGGCTATCTTTTCCGCTATGGGAGCTGAGATGCGCTGGGATGGCGGCAGCCAAACGGTCACGGCGATTCGTAAGGAAACGGTAGTGGAGCTCAAGATCGGTTCATTGCGTCCCTCTGTCAACGGTAGGGATTGTACGATAGATATGCCGGCCAGGATCATAAAAAATCGCACTATGGTACCGCTGGGCTTCGTGGGAGAGGTTTTCGGCGGGCAGGTTAGCTGGGATCCGGCCAACCGGGTCGTAAATATAAGCCTGGCTGCTTCACCTGGTAAGACGAGTGGATACGTGTCTGTAAATGAAGATACAATAAACCTGCGCAGCGGGCCGGGCACCACTTATGATAAAGTCGGCACCGCCTCCCGCGGCCAGCAGATGGAAGTGCTGTCCCAAACCGGTGAATGGTATAAAGTAAAGTATCAAGGACAGACCGCCTGGGTAGCCGGCTGGCTGGTGGCATTTCCGGGGCAGAGTTCCGCTACGCAGAGTTCTCCAACGCCGGCTGCTCCAACACCGGCTTCCCCAACGCAGCCTTCCGCAACCAGTCCGTCCCCGCAACCGGCGCCTTCCCCAAATAACCCGACCGCAGCAAGGGAGTTGATGCTAAATTATCTCTGCGACAGCTCCGGCATCAGCTTTAGTATGGAATCCTCCAGCCAGTTGCAGCCGGCGATCAACGAAACCGGCAACGATACGGTTTACCGCTTTCCAGGCTTCTTCATTAAAGAGGATAAGACTTATAAAGAAAAATCCGCCCGGGGCGACATCCTCATCCAGGCCTTAAACCAGGACGGTGCGGTGGTAGTAAAGGCATCTGTGCCGGCCGGGGTGCAACACCAGCGCCAAGTTGCGGCGGATGGAAAAAAGCAATTGTTCTCAATCCCCAACTGTGTGCTGGGCATAGAGCGCCAGCCCTTTGAGGCTGCGGGCGAACGCCTGATTGTTCATACTTTGCTGACGCCTTCCTGCACCTACAGCCAGGCTGGAGCCATGGTAAGCATCAGCCTGCCCGGGATGGGCCGGGGTACGCTAAACAATACCTATACATATAGCGGAAGAGTATTGAAGTCAGTCAGTTTTGAACAGAACATAAATAATTCAATACCAAACCTGACCATCAAGGTCCAGACTCAAAGCACAGTTAAATACAGCATTTTACCGGGCTGCAAAGACGAGAACGCTCTGTTTATGGTGATGATGAATCCCAATGATCTGCCGGCCCCCAATACGGCCGTACTTCTTGACCCTGGACACGGAGGGGCGGACCCGGGCGCCTGTCCCCTGCAGGTTAAAGAAAAAGACCTTAACTTATCTATTGTATTGAAAGTTGGGGCCGCGTTGAGTAAAAAAGGGGTGAAGGTATATTATACCCGTCATGATGACGGTGATGTCGGTCTGGCCGAGCGATCAGCCATGTCTAATTTATTAAACCCGGCCCTGTTTGTATCGGTGCATAATAACAGTGTTGATAATAATTCGGTTAACGGGACTGAGACCTATTATTGCGCTCCCCAGGATAATCCGCCGCTGTACGCCCAAAAGTCGCAGAGAATGCGCATCGCCACTTTGATCCAGCAGAAACTGGTCAATAATCTGGGCTTTACCGATCGGGGGGTAAAAGAGAACCGACTGGCGGTTTTACGGCTTACTCAGGCACCCTGCGCCCTGGCCGAAATCGCCTTCCTATCCAATCCCGAAGCAGTTAAATTGATGCAGCAGGATGATTATCAAACCCGGGCGGCATCGGCTATCACCGAAGCTATCAGCGAGTATCTGGGCATATCCAGGTAGAGGGGACAAGGGAGACCAGGGGGACGGTCTTTTGGTTTAGCAAGCCAAAGAATCGTCCCCCTGGTCGTTTATTTAATCAAGCCGCTTGATGGCCAGTACTCTGCTAACCCTAACACTACCCACGGCAACGCGGGTCATGCGAAAATTTAACCGACGATTATATATGGAATTAGGGTTACTATAGTATTAGTAAGATGTATCGGTTTATCTTGAAAAACCAAATTTTATGGGGTTTATAAGCATGCAAGATTCTCAATTAAAAACGTAATTAACAATTACATAAGGGGTGTATCAATGGATAATAATATTGCATCCACCTTACATTTTGATGATTACCGGATATTATTTGAGTCAATAGACGAAGGAATTAATGTTATTGAAAAAGTAGCTACCGGGCCCAACGAACGCATCGACTTTAGATATATTCTTACCAATCCGGCATTTGAAAAAATTACCGGGTTAACCGATGTAATCGGAAAAACGGTTATTGAAGTGTGGCCCGGTGTTAATGACAGCACAATGCAAGTATATGAAAATATTTTAAAAACCGGACAATCAGTCCGGTTTGAAACCTATGAGAAGACATTGGGACGCTGGTTCAGCGTCTATGCTTTTCCCATAGATGAGCCGGCACTTAAAAGAATTGCTATTATCTTAAATGATATCAGTGTCATAAAAAAATCAGAAGAGATAAGGCTCCGCGAAGGCGTAGCTCGCAAAGAGTATCTGAGCAGGGCCGAAGAGGCGCTGCGGGAGAGTGAAAGAAAGTACCGCGACCTTTTCGACTCGATCGACGAAGGGTTCTGCATCATCGAGGTCCTGTTTGACGATAATGATCGCCCCCTTGACTACCGTTTTCTCGAGGTAAACCAGGCTTTCGAGAGGCAAACCGGACTTGTAGACGCGGCCGGCCGCTGCATGCGGGATACGGTTCCCGACCACGAGCAGCACTGGTTCGACATTTATGGGCGTATTGCCCTGACTGGCGAACCTGAACGGTTTCAGGACCCAGCTAAAGCGCTGGGCCACTTCTACGACGTATACGCCTTCCGGGTCGGGAAGCCCGAGCAGCGGCGCGTGGCCATCCTTTTCAACGACATCCACGCGCGCAAGCAGGCCGAGGATGCGCTGCGCGAAAGCGAGGGAAGACTGCGCGCGCTGACGGTGGCTAGCACCAACGTGGTCTACCGCATGAGCCCGGACTGGAGCTCGATGACCGAGCTGTACGGCAAGGGTTTCCTCGCGGACACCGAGGAGCCAAACTTGAACTGGCTTGACAAGTACATCCACCCGTACGATCAGGAGTTCGTGGCGGGTGTAATCAATGAATGCATCCGGGAGAAGAAGATGTTCGAGTTGGAGCATCGCGTGCTCCAGGAGGACGGAAGCGTCGGTTGGACGCATTCCCGGGCCGTCCCGCTTCAGGACGGCAACGGCGGGATCAAGGAATGGGTCGGCGCGGCCAGCGACATCACAGAACGCAAGCGCGCCGAGGAGGCGTTGCGGAAAAGAACTGAACGCGAAGCCTTCCTTTTGAAACTGAGTGACGCACTGCGTCCCTTATCTGATACGCTTGAGATCCAGGGCGCCGTTACCCGCACCGTCATGGACTACTTTAGTGCGGACAGGTGCTACTACTGTGAAATCGAGGATGATAACGCAGTCATCCGGCAGGATGCTTCGGTTGGCGATCTGTCATCGCTTGTCGGGGTGTATCCGCTTAGAATGTTCCCCAATAAGGCCTTTATTGATGCCGGCCGACCTATTATGGTCACTGACGTGCATACAACGGAGCTAATGGATGAGGATCTCAGGCAGCTCTGTATTCAGATGCAGGTAATTTCCTATCTCGACGTACCGGTGATAAGGTGCGGGAAGCCCGTTGGAATTCTATGCGTTACGCAGTGCAGCCCCCGTAACTGGACAGACTCGGAAGTGAAATTGGCTGTAGATATTGCTGAGCGCACCTGGGCTGTGGTGGAGCGGGCTCGAGCCGAGGCCGAACTTAAAAAAGCCCGGGACTATTTAGAAGAAAAGGTTGCCGAGAGGACCAGGGAGCTCTCTCAAGAACGGCAGAGACTATTAGATGTGCTGGAGACCCTGCCTGTCAATATATGCCTTTTAGCTCCTGATTATACGCTGCCCTTTACCAATCGTGCTTTTCAGGAAAGGTTTGGAGAACCTAAAGGTCGTCTTTGCTATTAATATATTTTTGGCTTAGACAAACCATGCAATTCCTGCCAGTGCTTTAGGGTATTCGAAACCGGCAAACCGCATCATTGGCTGTTTTCAGCACCGGATGGAAGCGTTATTGACGTTTATGACTTCCCCTTTACCGATGTTGACGGTTCATCTCTAGTCCTGGAAATGAACCTGGATATCACAGAACGAATAAAGATGGAGGAAGAAATTACGCGTCTAGACCGGCTCAATCTAATCGGCGAAATGGCCGCCAGCATTGGTCATGAAATCAGAAACCCCATGACCTCTATCCGCGGATTCCTGCAAATGCTGGGCAGTAAAGATCTATATGCCGAGGACCGGCTATTTTTTGAGCTTATGATCGAAGAGCTGGATCGGGCCAATGAAATTATCAGCGAATACCTGGGCATGGCCAAGGACAAAAAAGTCGACCTGCAGCATCAATATCTTGATGATTTGGTAAAAACCATTTACCCGATCATTGAATCTGATGCTAATCTTCGTGAAATAAATGTCCGGCTGGAACTAAACAAGCCGCCCGGGCCGATCATGGATGCCGGCGAAATCAGGCAGTTGATTCTCAATATGGTTCGCAACGGCCTGGAAGCCATGGAGCCAAATGGGACATTGACTATTGGAACCCTACATGAGGATGATGAAATCGTGCTTTTCATTAAAGATGAAGGAAGCGGTTTGCCCCCTGAAATTCTTGATAAATTGGGACGGCCTTTCGTTACCACCAAAGAGAAAGGAACGGGGCTGGGTTTGGCGATTTGCTACAGCATCGCCGCCCGCCACAATGCCAGGATCGACTTCGAGACCGGACCGTTCGGGACTGCGTTTTATGTGCGCTTCCCCTTGCCGGTAGAGCAGACGCTATTTTGATACCAAGCAAACCATACCGAACGTATTGCTACCGCAGTCATGCGAAAATTTAACCGGCGATGATATATAGAATTAGGGCTAACAGACTACCAGTGTATTATAATAGAGATAGGCCAACCAATAATTGCTACTTTTATCAAACCGGCAGTAAAGATTTTATAATTTTGCTTCCTATATCATACAGTTTTCCTCCCATTTCTTTTCAACCTTCTTATCGAAACTCGACCGGATTCTTTCTATTTTGAAAAGCGGGCCTCAAATCGACGTCCCCATTTTTCTCAATAGGAGAACGGCGAAGTCGGCCTAGTACAACGTTCCGTATATTGTGTTCATAAGTTGGAGCAGATTTTTTGAAGTACAAGGCGGAGGGCGGCTCCATGCCGTCCTGGCACCGGCGGCTCAATGGCATCCTGCCACCGCCGCACTAGTTCGTCCATGAACGTTGCTGCATTAGCCCGTCCATGGGCGTCAAGGAATGAGTAATACTGGACGTATTGCGATTGACGACAACGCAGTAATTCGGAAAAATATGCCCAAATTATGGGCGCGAATATATGGAATGTTGTACGAGTATTCACGTTGATTAACGGTCAGATAGCTGAAAGGGGGGGAGCGCCTGCCTGGTGGAATTTGACGGCTGTTAACGATTCCTGCCTGGCGCGGCGGGACTGGTGAAAGGAGGAAGCTGACGTGAAGTATCCAGAGAAGGACTTCTACTCCGGAATTATGGAAAGCTGTTATATGAATCCGAGGTATCACGCCGGGTGCCTGATGTGCGGGGACAAAGAAGAGTGTTATGGTCAGGATGAATACCGCCGCTTCAGGTCCAAAGCCATCATAATGAGTGAGCTGCTTGATGCCGCCGATGCCCTGGACCCCGGGCAGGCTGAAAGGATAGCCCGGGCCATGGGAATGCCGGGCGAGATTGAGCGGGTGCTGCGTTTGCTGGAACGGCAGATATGTCCCGACAAGGTGGTTGAAAAGATCATAAAAATGGCTCTGGAAGCCGAAACAGCGGGAAGAACCGAACAACCCCAGGCCGGGGCGGGCGACATTCCTGCCGCCAGTTAGAACGAACCGGAATGGGCATATCTGATTTTGATATAAAATGCCTCTGCCAGGAGGATTATAAGGCATGCTTAAAGAAATGCATTGTACTAGTACAAATCGCTGGCGGAGGTGCACTGGATGATTGTAGACATACCGAAAAATGTCCGACTTATATTGGATAGGTTGAACCAGCAAGACTACCAAGCCTATGTTTATGGCGCCTGTATTCGCGACCTGCTGCTGGGAAAGGAGCCGATAAACTGGGATATAACCACTGACGCCCTTCCCCCCGATATAGTAACCTTGTTTGATGGGGAGGGCTTTAATTCGATCCCGGAGACCCATGATTATTGCAGCGTGTTGGTAGTGTACCAGGGCCAGGGCTATAAGGTCGGCACTTTTCAGACCGGCAAGGATAGAAGGTTTACGGGCGATATCAAACAAGCCCTGCTCCACAATGATTTCACCATGAATGCGGTGGCCTATAACGACCGTGACGGGGTAATCGATCCCTACAACGGAATCGAGGATATCCATAAAAAGCTCCTGCGCTGCCCGGGAAATGCAGTGGAGCGAATCAGGGAAGACAGCACCAGAATGCTGCGGGCTATCCGTTTTGAGGCTCAACTGGGTTTTGAAATGGATGAAGCCCTGCTGGATGCCATAGCTGCCTTGAAGGACACCCTGACGGTCGATAATTCGGAAAGGGTATGCAATGAGCTTACCCAGATATTTTTAAGCTATAAACCATCGGTCAGTATCAGAAGAATGTTGAGGCTGGGATTGTTGGAACGCCTGATTCCCGAACTCATGCCCGCCATAGGCTTCGATACCAAGAGTTCTTACCATGATCTAGACGTCTTTGAACATTCCCTGGTGGTGATGGACTATACCAAACCCAGCTTGAGCCTGCGCCTGGCGGCTCTCTTTCATGACATAGCCAAACCCAACTGCCTGACTATCGATGAGCAGGGAGAAGGCCACTGTTATGGCCATGCCCAGAGCGGCGCCGAAATGGCGAAAACCATTATGGCCAGGTTGGGCTTTGATCACAAGACGATTGCGGTAGTGACCTCCCTGATAAATGAGCACATGAACAATTACGAGAGCACCAGCGATCTCTCTATCAAGCGCCTGGCCCGCCGGGTAGGGGTGGACAATATCGACAATCTGTTTGAGCTGCAGCTGGCCGACATCAAGGGTTCAGACCGCTCGGGAAAGGATCCCAACCGGATACGGGCGGTGCGCAACAAATGCTGGGAGGTAATGTCCCGCCGTGAACCGCTGTCCACTCATGACCTCGATATAAACGGTTATGATCTGATGGGCCTGGGGTACCCGCCAGGCAAGGAAATCGGAGCAGCGCTTGAATATCTTTTGGACCTGGTAGTTGATAATCCGTCGTTAAATAAAAAAGATACTCTGATTGAGCTGCTAAAAAACCGTAAATAGTTATTCTGATCGGTAAACCAAAAATCCCTGGAGGTACGCTTCTTACCCCCAGGGATTTTTTGGTTAATCTAAAGCTTTGAGCAGGGCTGATACATATCGGTCGAATTTAGCCTGACTGCCGGCCAACTGGCTTCGGAGCGCTGCGGTGAGTTCTATTTGAACTCCCTTCCCGACAGCATTCCGGTTGCATATATTGGCATCACTGGTTCCGCTAAGGCTCCCTTCGGCAATCTTGGCAGTGAAGCCGGCGGCTTTCAATTCTTTTATGACCCGGGCTCGCAACACCTTATCCTGGCCGCCAACATGGGTTAATGCCTGGCTTCCCCGGCAGCCGTGAACGGACAGAGTTTTCGTCGAGCGCTTTACCATGCTCAGCGCGGCCGGATCATTGAAATGGGTTGAAGTAAGGTGTAGTCCCGAGCTAATGCCGATAAATTCGTAGCAATCGTACCCGCCTTTTCGAGCCACGGCCCTCGCTATGTCATCAGTCTCTCTCTCTATGTTTCCCCCGTGGATGGCGAGAATCATGGTCGTTGAATCGGTAAAGGTCTGCCTTACCCGGTAATCAACCCCTATTTTCTCATGGGCTTTGAGCTGGGCGAAATTATCGTAGATGTCTGCCCTGGCCGTTCCGGTAAAAGCTGTACAGGATAACAACATGGCTAAAAATCCGGTTAGAGTTAATAATCGCAATTTCTTCAAACTATCCCTTCCTTTCTCCAGTACCTGACAATCATCAATAGAATGCCTGTCCCGGCGTATCATGCGCCGAACCGGCAATATCTGGGATCACAGGGAAATAGGTATTTCCGTGACCGTGCTTCTTTTATACCGTACAGCCTGCCGGCTTGTCGAAAGCAATGACTGGCAGGGCAGTGCACAAGTGGGGAGTCAGGCAGATGCTTCCACTAAAACACCGTAAAAATGGTTAAGCATCACCATGTCAGGAGTAATTTTCTCCTTACTTTGGGGGCTGGTTGTATTACCGGTAGGTAATTAGACAGGCAGCCACCCGCGCATATACTGTGGAAAACCCTGGAGCCTTTGCATAATGCCTGGCTGTGATATAAAAGATATTGGCAGGAGCCGCAAAAAGTGCGCCTGGTAAAACAGGGTATTGAATGGGATGAGGCGAAATAGGTGAGATATACTTTGGTTTTTGGTATATATTAAGGCTTCGGGAAAGGGCGGGATCTTTTGAGCAACGAAATTACCCTGGATGCAGTGTGCCCCAATTGCGGATTTCACCAGGAGGTGCAGTACTGGGGCAGCGTAAACAGCGATTTGAATCCGGAATTAAAAGTCAGGCTGATGGAAGGTGAACTGAATTCTTATACCTGCCGGCAATGCTCCGAGGTGATCCAGCTGGGTGTCGCTACCTTGTATCACGATATGACCCGGGCTTATATGATTTACCTGCTTCACGACCAGGAGCAGCACAAGCAGGCAGAAAAGGACCTGGCTGGTTTTATTGCCATGCTCCCCCATTACCGTTTCCGTTTTGTAGACCAGGAGATCCATTTAATAGAGAAAATACGAATATTTGAAGATGATCTTGATGACCGGGTTGTGGAACTCATAAAAATGCTCATTTTAAACCAGGTGCTGGAGGCGGGGCAGTCTCCGAATTTGGTACTGTACAGTGGAATTTCTGAAGCCGAGGGAGAGTCCACCTGTGATTTCATAGTTCGCTTCCAGGATCATTCTGAACGTTTTCAGGTATCGATAAAGGACAGCTATGAGCCTTTGCGGCAAGAATTTAAGGAAGCGCTGGAACGCGACGAACTTAACAAGCGCTGGCTGCGAGTGGATTCGGATTATCTCCTGACCCTGGTGTGAGTAGATGCCGGAATTCAACGATAGCCGGAGGACAGTATGGAACGGCGACTTATAGAAGAGATAATCGAGCACCATCCCGGACAAAAAATCGTGTTTTTGGCCCCGACACCTGAAGCGGACCTCCAGTTAAAGGAAGCTTACGGCTTCACCGGCCTGGAATCAGATCTGCAAACCGCAACCCCGTTGGAGCTGGCCCTGGAAATTTTGGAGCCGGATATTAACATGCGCGGCTTAAAAGTGATTCTCGATGAAAAGGTATTCGATATATTGGCGCAAACCACCGCATCTCTTGCTGAAAGGGGAGAGTTGAGCCGCTTTGGCGGCTTTCACCAGATAGCTTCCCTCCTTCCCGGTATTTATGAGAATATAATAAAAATGCGTCGTTCAGCCCCGGGAGAGCAGGTGCTGGCGACCGGATGGGGAGACGACAGCTCGAGTTTACTGGGGCGAATCCGCAATGAATACGAGCTGGATTTGGAAGTCCGGGGCTGTCTGGATGAAGCGGCGCTGTTCTGCCAGGCGGCTGCGCTACTGAAGGCCGGGATAATAGACGGGTCGGGGCGTATAATAGTGGTGACCCAGCAGATCGGATTGGAGCCGGTTGTGCTGCATTTTTTGCAGGCTTTGATGGAACGAGGCTGTCATAAATGCTACGGCGCCGAATTGCTCATTCCCATAGATAACAACAGCTGAGGGAGAGGGTGCAATGAAAATAAGCCAGGGTATTCCCGTTTATGTCGAACAGGTTATGGATGAGCTTCTTTCCTGCGGATTTCCGGTCTCCATAGTGGGGGGCAGCGTGCGGGACCTGCTCATGGGGCGATGCCCGGAAGATTTTGATTTGGTCACAAGCGCCGTGCCTTCACAAATAAGCCAAATATTTCCCAGGGTGGTGCCGGTGGGTGAGAAGCACGGTACGCTGGTGATTCTGATCGATAACGAAAAGGTTGAAATAAGCCGCTGCCGGGGTGCGAGCAGCCCGGGGGACGATTGGCCGGGCATGCTCGCTGAAGATCTGCGGCATCGGGACTTTACCATAAATGCCATGGCGGTTGACCGGAGCGGACTGCTCTATGATCCCTTCGGTGGGTGCAATGATATTGCCGGGCGAATTATCCGCTCGCCGCAGGACACCGCTTTGGAACGCTTTAACGAAGATCCCCTGCGCATGCTGCGGGCGCTAAGATTTGCTGCAGTTCTGGACTTTGAATTGGACCAAAGCATTGTCGATGCCATAAATCGATGTCATTCGCTTCTGGCTGGCGTGGCGGTGGAGAGAATCAGAGAGGAGTTGAACGGCATCCTGCTATCCGACCGGCCTGACTGGGGTATACGCACCTTGGTGGATACTGGTTTAATGGAGTTTGTCATTCCTGAGATTTTACCGATGGTCGGGTTTGAACAGCACAACCGGGCCCACATCTTTGACGTCTTTACCCATTCCCTGACCGTATTAAGCAAAGTTCCGGCCAACCTGGAGCTCAGACTGGCGGCCCTGCTTCATGACGCCGGCAAACCGGCCACCTTTACCCTGGATGAGAGAGGGGTGGGGCATTTCTACCAGCACCAGCAGGAAAGCCGCCGGCTGTGCAGGGAGGCGCTGACCCGCTTGAAATACAGCAACGCGGTCATAGACAAGGTCAGCTTGCTGGTGGGGGAGCACATGATCTGGCTGGAAAACCCCTCGGAAGAAAAGGTAAGGCGCCTTATCGGCAGGGTTGGAAAAGAGCTTTTGCCCGAGCTTTTTACCCTCCAGCGAGCCGACATTATGGGCAGTGCACCGCCCTTTGAACTTTACCGGGTAGATAGGGTGCAAAGTATGGCTGAGACCACTCTGAGCAACGAAGAGGCGCTTACCGTTGAAGATCTGGCTGTAGACGGCGGCGATCTGATCAAAATTGGCTATCTCCCGGGCGAAGAGCTGGGACGAGCTTTGAATGCCTTGCTGGAGATAGTCCTGGCCAGCCCTCAGGCTAACCGAAAAGAAATTTTGCTGCCGACGGCCGCCTCCTGGCTCAAACCCCATGGAGAACCAGGCGTCTGAAAACAGCTTCACTTCGATTATTCTCATCCATGGCCCGTTAATAAGATGGTTGTTACAGGTTCTGCCAGATTCCGGGGGGCTGCCCGGGAAAGTTGCGGCAGCGGATTTCTCCGGATTTGATCACCGGCCCGGCTTCGCAGGCTTCGGGCCGGTAGTTTTGCGCCCCGATATGGCAGATGGGTATGCTCAGTTCTTCAGCCCGGGATACTATCTGGGCGGTAACCGAGGAGCTCTTCTGGCGATGACCGTCCCAGATCACGATAACTACATCACTGTGTTCGGCTATAAAATGTCCCGCTTTGATGAAGGCCTCCTGCCTGGTAGGAGAGGGAGGCATTTCGATTATTTCTATGGCCCGGTTGGAAAGCCAGTAATTAAATTCGCTGCGCAGTTCAGATCCCTCCGGATCCAGCCGGTAGTCGCTGCTGCCGAATTCGTTGACATACTGCTCCTGGTCATAGGGTAAAACGGCGATCAGGCGGGCTGTTTCAGCTTTAAGCAGCTCCCTGGCCACCAGGCGGTCAGCTCCCGGAGCGAGCGGAGAAAAGACTGTGGGATAGTGCTCGGGGTACTGATCTTCAATAAAGGCGACCGCTCTCTTTACCGCCTGGCGAAGGGTCGCCCTTTCACCCGGGTCCAGGTTTACGTGCCCGGTTATGCCCACCCGCAGCATCTCGCGCCGGCCCAGGCAGGTCAGGTCATTGAACTCCCGAATGTTCACATGCATGTCGATGATGTGATCGGGGGGCAGGCTGGACAGCTCGTATGTGCGCTTATTGGCCAGGCTACTCATTTTCAGCAGGTTTTCCAGGGAGCGGGCTCCATGGCGGTAGCGGCTGGTCAGCAGGAAAGCGTCCAAAACGCAGGGCTCGATTTCAAACTGGTTGTTGCGCTTTATCTGGGGAGCGTTGGACTCCAGGTACTGCCGCAGTATGAAAGCCCTGCGAATCACATAGAGCCGGTCTTCAATGGTATTGGGATTGCCGTTTATGCCGCGGATGTTTATATAAGCCCGCAACCGGCTGACAAAGTCGGGCTTTTTGACCGCCCGGTCTTCGGGACTGTCGCCGCTGCCGAATTCCTCCAGGGAGTGGCGGGTGGCGCCGGCGAATACAAATATGCCGCTGCCCAGAGGATGGGGGAGGCCGTTTTCCGTAAACTCCCCGTCCTGCATGGGGGCCAGAAAATACTGCAGCCAGCCCAGGGGACGGCCTTGAAAGGAAGAGTCGAATTCATCCCAGAAAACCAGGGGCATTTTACCGTGCAGGTTCAAGTCCCGGATCTGATAAAAGGCGATCTGCAGATCCCCCGGCGTTTCGAACTGGGACAGGTTAAAGGTCAACTGGGCCTCTTCTCCGATGCCTAATCCCCGGGCAATTTCTTTTACAACGAATGATTTGCCGGCTCCAGGAGGTCCGAAGACTGCCACGCAGAGCGGCATATCCGGGTTTTTGAGCTGCAGGTAGTCGCGCATGGCATTGTTTACACTGCGCACTCCTTCGATTTCCTGGCGATCGACGCTGCTCCAGGCTCCCACGGTTTCGATCGGAACCTCGGTTAAGGCGGCCTGAGGCCCGTGAATCACAACCTTCCGGGCGCACTCGTAAACCGCTTTAAGGGTCTGCGGGTCTTGTATACGGCTTTCCCGGGATTGGCCTTTCAAAAGGGTTCCTTCCAAAATGGTCCAATGTCCTCTTCGATTCAAAGATGAGAGATTGGCGTCCCGGTATATGCCCAGATCGTAAATGAGGTCCAGGTTGGGAAGGCCGGTGGCTGGCCTTCGCCCGGCGCTCAATTCGCGAAATGCGTAGGCCATGGATTCATAAGGGAATTGCAGGTGTTTGTGATCAGGGCGCTCAACTATTTCATACCCTTTCACATGAAGCAGGCGGGCCATGAAAAGGCCGCTGCGAGTGGCCTCCGGCCAGTCCAGCTCCCCGGGGTTTTTTGCCCAGGATGCGGCCAGAGCAGCCAAAATGCAGGTATTATCACCGATGATCTGGCCAGGAAACAGGCTGTCGAAATCACCTTCCTGGCCGCTGCGATCAAAGAGCAGAATGTTTCCCTCCTGGCTTACGATGACTGCACCGCTCAAACCTATCGGTATAATAACCTGCTGGTATTTGAGCTTTTGGCTGTCCGCATCCAGGAAAGGGCAGAAGGGGCTGTATACCGCGCTGACCACTTCTTCCAGCATGCGCTCCCAGGACAGGGAATCCCCCACTTTAACAGCGCAGGCGCGCAGGTCGCTCAGGGAGCTTAATATAGTGGTCCTCCCGGCCAGGCCCAATTCATCAATACGCCCTAACAGAGGGTTGTACTGGCCATCGGCATACTGTCCCAGCTTGTATATTATCTGGCGGGGGGGACGGGTATTCTCCTTTAGGGATAGAGCCTGGGGCCACCCGCAAGGCGACTGGCGAAAACCCAGGCCGCTGTCTTGAATCAGCAGTAGATCGGGATAGCCCTTCAGGCGGGCCGAGGGATAGTCCCAAAGAGCCGGTTCGAATTCGTGCCATTTCCACAGCCGGTAGGAATTTTCCTGCAGCCCGGGGTTGGGAAACTCCCTCCACAGAGTCCAGGTGGTTGTGATCTGACGGTCTTTAGGCCGGCTTAAAAACTCATCATCCAGGCTGGGGCCTTCCACGATAGCTTCGGCCGGGGATAGGGTCTCTTTCAGCAACTGCAGAAGCAGAGCTGACCCGCCGGGTTTGGAGCTCAGCAGCACCCGGGAATCGTCCTGCTGTTTTTGCCAGTAATATACACCCCCGCGCACGGTTTCATCCGGACGGTATATACGGAACCAGTCGACCGTGGGATCGCCGCATACCTTAATAAGCATTATATGTCCCTCCCCTAAGCAACTTTAACAAAAAAGCCTTTCCAAGCCGGAACATCCCGGATAAGAAAGACCCGATCTCTCCATATGCCGCTCCTTGCAGAAGCAAATCCATCTTTGGTAAAGTTTATTATATCATATAAACGAGCCAGAAGGAGATGATTCTTCTTAAGGGTTCCAATAGTACTGCAACTGCGAGCAGGCGCAAGCAAGTACAACATTCCGTATATTAGTGCCCATAATTTGGGCAGATTTTTCCGAATTACTGCGTTGTCGTCAATCGCAATACGTCCAGTATTACTCATTCCTCCGCCTTGTCCTTCAAAAAAATCTGCTCCAACTTATGCACACAATATACGGAACGTTGTACTTGCCCCTCAATTTGGAGTATAGTTATTGGGAAAAAACCGCCGGGAGGATTTTTGAAGGTATGGACAAACAGGAAAGCAAGCTGCCCGAGTTGGATATGAAGCCGGGGGAAACCCAGGAAGAGTATGTTGAACGAACCCTGTGGACCAAAATAAAACAGACAGCTGCCCGAGTCCCTTTTGTCCCGGATGCGGTGGCTATGTATTACACGGTGCGGGATGCCAAGACGCCTTTTTGGGCCAGAGCCACTATATTGGCCGCCCTGGCCTATTTTGTTCTGCCAGCCGATACAATCCCCGACATTCTGCCTTTCGTAGGCTTCAGCGACGACGCCGGTGCGATTGCCGCGGCTTTAGCAGCGGTAAGCGCGCATATGACCGACGAACACCGCGAAAAAGCGCGGCAGGCTCTGAAGAGTTAATTGCTAAGGCAGGATAGGCTCAAGCAGTGTAAAAGAGGGGGAACAGCAAGTGACGGCAGCGGCAACTGGACAAGCTAATAAAAATAAGGCCGGTAAAGTGAAATATGTACTGCTGGCTCTGAGCGCATTGGTGGCAATAGGGGTTATGCTCGTAAACTGGCATGTCCAGCGGGTGGGGAGCCGTTATATATGCGATGCCGGGCAGGCTCCGCAGGCGGATGCCATCCTGGTACTGGGAGCTTACGTATTGCCGGACGGTACCGTATCCAGGATGCTGAATGACCGCCTGCAGGTGGGATATGAATTATATTCCTGGGAGAAAGCCCCCAAAATACTGGTCAGCGGGGACCACGGGCGCCGGGAGTATGATGAAGTGAACACCATGAAGGATTATATGAAAAACCGGGGAGCGGCGCCTGATGATGTATTTATGGACCATGCCGGGTTCAGCACCTATGAGAGCATATACCGAGCCCGGGACATCTTTCAGGTGAAAAAAGTGATCATCGTCACCCAGCGCTATCATTTGATGCGGGCGGTGTTCATAGCCCGGGAGCTAGGTCTGGAAGCCTGGGGGGTCGCCTCCGACCTGGGCGATTACGGTCCGGTCATGTACAACTACGAATTGAGGGAGATAGCGGCCCGCAACAAGGACTTCGTTCAGGCCGCCATCATTAAACCCTATCCCACATTCCTGGGCGAGGCTATTCCGGTTTCAGGCAGCGGCCGGGCCACGGACGACAAGTAGGGTAAGACCGGGAAAGATAGGGGAACTAACCGGCGGCCTGGCGCCCCAGCAATAGTTCCTTCAGATAGCTTATCCCGCTCGTCTGGCTGTAATTCAACAGTTCCAGGGTGGCCCGCACGTCATCCAGGGCCCGGTGGGCGCGCTCTACGGCAATGCCGTGATGGCGCAGCAGCTCCTGCAAGCCCCGGCCGGGATACCCTTTGTTTCGCCAGTCGATTCCGGACATGGAACAGAACCAGGGTTTACTGATGGCCTGGGGAAAGAGACGAGTTACAAAGCCGCGGTCAAAGCCGGCATTGTGCGCGATTAAAAGCTCAACCTGCTCGATCATGCCTGCCACGCGCTGGTAATCCAGGTCTTGGCCGCAGAGATCGGCCATGGTCAAACCGTGCACCTGGGAAGCCCGGGGATGCAAGAAACAGCCCGGTTCGCGCAGGCCGACATATTCGTCTATTATTTTAACCAGGTCCAGTTCCCGGTCATAATGAAATACCAGCAGGCAGAGCTCCACCACCTCGTCCCGGTCGGGGCTGAAGCCGGTCGTCTCCACGTCCACTATTCCGCCTACAAGCGGTGAACCGCTGATTATACCCAATGAATCCCCCTCCTTTTGAACCTATCCTAAGAATTCAACATTCGAAAAGTTTATTCCTCTACTTTCCAGGTTGCAAGCTAAATACGTAAAGATGATTTATTGAACCCAATATTTCGATTATCGGAGAAGCAGGATTTACCGAACCGGGGTGGAACTTTTAATCAGCAGGATGCGCAAAGGAGGAGCAGCTGCAGAGTAAGCAGATTTTCGGTAAGACTAGTACTCTGTCAACCCTAATTCTACATATTATCGTCGGGTAAATTTTCGCATGACTGCGTTGTCGTCAATCGCAATACGTCCAGTATTACTCATTCCTTGACGCCCAAGGACGGGCTAATGCGGCGACGTTCATGGACGAACTAGTGCGGCGGTGGCAGGATGCCATGGAGTCGCCGGTGCCAGGACGGCAAGGAGCCGCCCGCCTTGTTCTGCAAAAATTTTCCTCGACGCGTAATACATAGAATTAGGGTTGACAGAGTACTAAAATTGCGGCAGGGAGGATTAAGATGAATAAGAGCGGACTCAAACTTGTTATAACACTGCTATTGTGCCTGAACTTGATAGGAGCTTCCATTCCAGTCGGAGCGGCGCCGGTCAATCAGATGCCGGATGTGAGCCGTCCGATGCTCGATCCCGAATTTTGGACAGCCAAACTGTCGGACCCTGACGGTATTGTAATGCCGCTTGAGGATATAGGCGCCTTCAACCGCGCTGTTATCAAAGCACTGCCCGGAACCGTATGCGATTTGAAAACCTGTTCCTCCTTTATGCCGGGTGATGAGCTTAAAAAACAGATAAATGTGCCATTCCCCGAGGAGCCCATGTACATTGGACCCAACCAGGTGACGCAAAGTTATCTTGAGCAAATGAAAGCCAATATGAATCTGGACGTCATTAGGGATAGAAACGAGGTTCGATACGCTTTTACGGTTAAACGAAGCAGCTTACGAGTATACCCGACCAGCGACGTGGTGAGCGATGAACTCAATGATCAGGAATTTGACCTATTTCAGAATACGGCCGTACACCCATTTGAGCCCCTGCTCATTTATCATCAAAGCGCCGACCGCAACTGGTATTTTGCCCGGATGTACAATTGTTTTGGCTGGCTACCGGCCACCGATGTAGCGATAAGTCCGGACCGCACCACCTGGGTAGCGTATCAGAGCCCCGGCCGCTTTGTGCTGGCCGCCGGGAACCGGCTACGCCTTGGCGAGAATCCCAATTCACCGGAAATATCGAACCTGGAACTTCCTATGGGAACTATAATACCCCTGGCCGACGATCCAATCCCCACTATGATTGACCGCCAGGATCCCACCGGAAATTACGTGGTTAAACTCGCCGTACGTACAGCCGGCGGGCAGCTCGGCTTCAAGTTGGGCTTGTTGCCCTATTCACTGGACGTTCAGGAAGGATATCTGCCCTATACCCGGGCCAATGTTATCAAACAGGCGTTTAAGTTGCAAGGCGACCGCTACGGGTGGGGCGGAATGCTGGATAGCCATGATTGTTCATCATTGATCCTCGATGTATACCGTTGCTTCGGATTCAGGCTGCCCCGCAATTCGGAACAACAGGCTGCTTCAGCCGGAAAGACGGTATCCTTTGAGGTTGGTGAGGCTGACAAGCGGGCCGACCTGTTTAAAGATCTGCTTCCCGGGGCCAGCCTGCATTTCCCCGGACATGTTATGCTCTACCTGGGCGAGGAGGGCGGCCGCTATTACGTTATTTCCGCCCTGGGCAACTGGGCTGTTAAGAACGGCAGCGGAATTATGGAAGCGCTCCGGGTCCACGGGGTGGTAGTAAACAGCCTTGATCTGACCCGGAAAAACGGCAAAACCTGGATGGAATCGCTGACCGTAGCCAAACAGTACCAGTAGGCTGTCCCGGGCTGGCATCGAAAATTTAATGGCCTATTTATCTCCTCGGGCGTATAAGGAAAGCCGCCGGCAGGCAGGCTATACCTAAAGGCTGTGTTAAAACCCGCAGCCAGATTAGCGAAAGGGGGATAAGTATGTCCAGGGTAATGCGCTGCATGTGCGAAGAGTGTTTTCACAATGACAATTTTGAATGCAAAGCTGAAGACATAGAGATCCGTTCCAGCGTTCAGAACAACAAAGTGCGCAGTTCAGAAGAAACCTGCTGCAATACTTTTAAACATGGGCATAAAAAATAATTCCATTTAATTTTAAATACGATTTTTTCAAGACCTGTGGTCCTTACCCAGGTCTTTTTATTTTGCCGAAAATGCTTTAAAAACGGAATAGTAACCCAAATTAGCGGATGGAATAATATGGATTAACTTTAACGATTGGAGGGGGTAGAGATGCAAAGCCAGGAAATTATCAAAGATATAAGCAAATTACAATCAGAAGTAGCTACTTTAAGGTCTCAGGAAGAAATGCTCATGAAGATGCTAGAAGATATATGTAAAAAAGTTGACAACCTCAAAATGTGGTTGATGGGGGTCATGGCCGCTGTTATCATAGCTCTTTTGAGCAATCTGCTTACCTGATCAGCCGGTATTAAAAGAAAGTGGGGATTAAACCCCAATATTCGCGCAGGGCGACTCCGGTTCTATGCAAACCGTCATATGAGGGCAGTAGTTTATTGAGATAAAAGGTTTGACGGGCATTTACCATATAATCGCAGGGGTAGGGCTGCACCGCAACTTCATATTTGGCAAAACTCCGAACAGAACGGTGCATGTGAAAGGCCGAAGTAACTAAAATAGGGTTTTTAAAATGGTTTTGGGCCAGCAAGGCCGGCATATTCCTGGCGCTGGCCATGGTATTCAGGCTGTTGTTGTCAAGCGTAATTCTTTCTTTGGGAATTCCCAGCTCAATTAGAATTCGCTCCGCTATCAAGGCTTCGCTGCCGTCGTCCGGGTATACCTGACCGGTGCTTATTATCACCGGCAGCTGGCTGGCGCGGGCCAGGCGAGCCACTGTCATAAGGCGGTTGCAAGATGAACCATTCATTGTACCTGTCCCGTTTACATCAGGTACATGACCGGTGGCTCCACCGCCCAGCATCACGAGCACATCGCCCTGCAGCTTTTCCGGGGGGCTGTACCGGCTTTCCAGGGGAAAAAGCAAAAGATCTCCGACAAACGGGGTTGAAAAAATATACAGCAAAAAAGCCAGAGCCAGGACCAGGCGGGTGGATTTTTTATCCTTTCTGCGCAGGTAGAAAGCCAAAAGCAATAATAATACAATAAAGATCCCGGGGGGCAGCAGAAAAACCGTATAGATATTTTTAATCACGTACAGCACCAGAACCCTTACCCCCAATATTTCCCCTCAATTACGGGCGCTTTTCTTATTATAACCCACAATGGAGCTTGCAACAGATAGAGAATAAGGGCTCACGCCAGGAAATTTTGGATTGTTGGCGGGGGCGGCATTTCCGCCTGGAGCCAGTTCCGGTCTACACCGGCGGAATAAAGGTTTATTATTTCCAGAGCCGGTTCCAGCTTTTCGTAAAACATTACGATCAGGTCGCCGGGAAGGGCTTGATAGATGGCTGTTTCCAGGGCGTCCGTTTCCGATAAGATGATCTGCAGGTCTTTTTCACGGGCCCCACCCTGAAGCGCTCCCTGGTAAAGGATTCGGGCGGCTTCACCGGGGAGGCGCCCTCTCAAGTCCGAATCTTCCTTTATAATCAGTTTGGAAAAGAATTCGCCTGCGATTTTACCGGCTTCGAATATGACCCGGTCCATTCGATCGCCGGGCATGCCGATTATACCCACCGGGCGGTAAGCGTTTAAACAGTTGATAAATTGGATTACCGATTGATAACCGCTGGGATTGTGGGCATAATCCAAAAGAATGTGGAAATTGCCCATATTAAACAGATTAAATCTTCCCGCGTTGATTTCCGGATCAGGCTTAAATGATACCAGACCCTGTTTTATTATCTGCTCCGGTATTCCCAGGGCCAGCAAACCGCTTATGGCGGCCAGGGAATTTTCTATATTGCAGCCGGCCTTTCCATCAAAGGTAATAGGGATATCCTTGACCCTGAGCAGGGGCAGAACACTGTTATGCCAGAATACGGTAATATAGCCGTTGTCCACCGCCACAGCCATTCCCCCGTTTTTTATGTGTTGAAGGAGCAGGTGGTTAAAGCGGTTTTGTGAAAAATAGATAATATTGCACTGAACGGAACGGGAAACATAATCAGTCATGCGGTCGTCGGCATTCAAAACCGCGAAGCCTTCGGCCTTAACCGCTTCCACCACCAGTGATTTGGCAAAGGCCAGGTCCTCCAGGGTTTCTACCCCGTCTATTCCCAGGTGGTCCTCGCTGATATTGGTAATAATGCCTACGTCGGCCAGATCGTAGCCCAATCCTTTACGTATAATGCCGCCCCGGGCCGTTTCCAATACGGCCACTTCTACATCACGGTTGTATAAAAGGGACTGGGCGCTGAGCGGACCGGTATTGTCGCCGTGGGATATGCATTCCCGGCCGATATAGGTCCCACTGGAGCAGGTCATACCGGCTTTTTGGCCATTCAGCAAGAGAACATGGTGGATCATTCTGGTAACGGTGGTTTTGCCATTGGTGCCGGTGATTGAAATAACAGGTATAGAAGACGGTGTTCCTTCCGGATATAGAAAGTCAATAATATCCGCTGCCACATTATGCGGCTTTCCTTCTGAGGGATAGAGGTGCATCCTTAGACCGGGCGCCGCATTTACCTCAATGACAGATCCGCTTTGAGTGGCCAGCGGATTGGCGATATCCTCACAAACCAGGTCAATCCCGGCGACTTCCAAACCAAGCACCCGGGCAGCTTTTACTGACAACTCCCGGTTTGATATATGCATTTCGCCGCTGCAGTCCCGGGCCCGGCCGCCGGTGCTCAAATTGCTGTTTTCCCTTAAAGTTACGACCTGACCGATGGGGGGAACATTATCCGGGGTTAACCCGGAGCGGCTGAGCAGTTCCAGAGCCAGTCCATCGAGCTTTATCAAGGACAAAGGCCTTTCATGGCCCGGCCCCCGCAAAGGGTTTTCATTTTCAGCCCTCACCAGTTCGGCGATAGAGTGAAGTCCGTCGCCGGTTACGAAAGGAGGAGTTCTCTCGGCGGCTGCGGCTACTGTGTTTCCCACCACCAGTACCCGGTAATCCCGGCCCACTATCTGCTTCTCCACCATAATTTGATCGGAGTATTGGCTGGCAAAACGGTAGGCGGACAGCAGTTCTGCCTCATTTTTAATGTTGGTCGTAACTCCTTTGCCCTGGTTGGCGTCAAAGGGCTTGAGCACCACCGGGTAGCCCAGTCGATCGGCCAGGCTCAGGGCCTCTTCCAGGGAACCGGCCAGTCCGCCGTCGGGGACTGGAATATTGTTTTCCCGCAGAATACGTTTGGCGAGCTCCTTGTCTTTAGCCAGCTCGACTGCGATGCAACTGGTTGTATCGGGAAGGGATGCTTCGATGTAGCGCAGGTTTTGGCCATAACCCAGTTGCAAGAGACTGTCCTTTGCTATACGCCGAACCGGGATATGACGCCTTCGGGCTTCATTCATGATGGACCTGGTGCTTGGCCCCAGGTCACAGTCCAGCACGGTATGCCGAAGGTCCTCCAAAATATCCTGGACGGGAACCGGGAGGTTCCTGGCCAGTCCATCAACTATTTCCAGTGCGGCACGGCCAAACAGATCGGCGCAATATTCATTGATGTACTCATAGACGATGCAGAATAGGGAAGGCTCCTTAACCACTCTGGTCTTGCCAAAATAAACGTCATAACCCATGACACACTGCAACTCGATGGCTAAATGTTCGGTAACATGGGATAAATAGGTGCCTTCATACAACCTTTTCACAAATCCGCCTTCGTGTCCGGGGGAACAATAGTGGCTTTGCAAACCGGGGAACCACAGCAGCAGCTGTTCATTAAAACAGGGCAGTTGTGATGTTGTCGTATGGGCCAGTTCAGCGAGTTCCACCACCATTTTGACAACCGGTTTATGAGAAAAGATGTTCCGGCCGGTATAAGTCCTTAGCTCCTGAATATTCACGATATATCCTCCCAAGGATGGTAGTAGTCTGTTAACCCTAATTCTATATATAATCGTCGGTTAAATTTTCGCATGACTACGTTGTCGTCAATCGCAATACGTCCAGTATTACTCATTCCTCCGACGCCCACGGACGGGCTAGTGCGGCGGTGGCAGGAAGGCAAGGAGCCGCCTTGTCCTACAAAAATTTTCCTCGACGAGTAATATACAGAATTAGGGTTAACAGAGTACTAGAGAATTAGTGCATTTTTATAACTTCCCGTCTTCTAAAATCAAAGCCGTAGCCGGCGGACAGCACGTGCAGGCTGGCATTGGCGATGGACAATATTTCGTCCGGCTTTAATTCTGAAACATTGGTATTCTTTATGGACTTTCCGTCTATGACCGTGACCGCATTGGTACCCAGTACTTCAAAATAGTCATCGGGATGCACCATAATCGCGGTGTCTTCGTCTATGCCAATTCCAAGAATGCCGGGATTCTCAGCCACCCCACACAGAAGCCGCCCCAGCCGGCCGCGTTGATCAAAGTGCTGATCGATGATAGCTCCATCCACCAGGTTCAAGCCCGGGGCCATCTTTAAAGTGCATTTGCGAGCCGCGTCATTGTTATTGCCTTCAACGATCATGGTGCTGCTCATGACTGAGGCACCGGCACTGGTTCCAACGACCGTAGTACCGCGGTTGAACGCATCCAGTAAGGCGGCGTAAGCCCTGGTTCCGCCGAGTATGCTGGTAATCCTAAGCTGATCGCCGCCGGTAAAGAAGATGCCAGTGGCATCGCTTATCCGGCGAACGCTTTCTTCGGTATTGGCATCATCCCGGGAGTTTATATTCAAGACATCGGTGTGTTCGACCCCCAGCCGGGAGAAAACATCCCGGTATTCTTCACCTACTTCCTCGGGCTGTTGAGTGGCAGTGGTAATGATGCTCAGCCGGGCATTTTCTCCTCCGATAATCTCCACAACCTCTTCTAAAATCCTGCTTTCGCCGTATTTATCTTCTGCGCCGCCGATTATTACGAGTTTGCCCTGGCTTCTTACTCCCATATAAAGGCTCCTTTCTATGATGTGACTCAAGCCTCTTCGTATTTTCCTTTTTTTACAGCCTTTTGCTCTTCGACCAGCACCTCTCCTCTGGCCAGCAGGCGATAGAGCTTCAATTGGTCCTGCTTAAAGACTAGCAGGTCGGCGTCGCTCCCCGGCTTAAGGCAGCCTTTGCGGGGATAAAGTTTCAGGGTTTGAGCCGGGTTTATGGTCACCAATCGTATTACCGACGCGAAATCCAATTTGCTGTCCAAAATGCTGTTTTTAATGTCAACTAGAAGCTGGGCCACAGAACCGACCCCTGACTGGTTGGCTGAATTCTGGGGGGCGCTCCCATTGCCATCGGAGGAAAGGGTAACTCTATCCATCCCAAATCCCTTTTTTTGCAGGTAGGTGAGGGACTCCGCTATGCTGTACCCTGCGGTTTCGCCAGCGGTCAGATCAACCCGGCCCCCCATCTGCAAAAGCTTTAATCCCTGGGAAAACACCTGGGGATTGCGATTGACATGAGTCGGCACAAACATCTCAATGGGAAAGTCCGATTCATCAATTAATTGCATCAAGGGCTGCAACCCTTTTTTACCGTCCCCAACATGCAGGTGAAGTATTCCGGCTTTGCCGCCCAGCATACCGCCGGCGTTGGCTTCTGAGGCCAGCACCCTGAGATCAGGCAGGGTGGGGTGGAAAGAGCGGTAATCGGATATGGCAATTTCACCGACTCCCAAAACTTTGTCCAGGAGGACTATGTCTTGGAGAACCCTTCCGGTCAGGGTTTCGGTGGGGCTGCCGTAGCTGCCGGTATATATGTAGCTTGTAAGGCCTTCCGCTTCCAATCCGCGGGCCTTGGCCAAGAGGCCGGCAATGCTCCGGGAGACGCTGTCAAAGCCCAGGACCCCCACCACCGTGGTAACTCCGGCTTCAACCAGCTCACTCATCATTATTTCCGGAATTCGGCTGACCGGACCCTGCTCGCCGCCACCCCCGGTGATATGTACGTGCTGGTCAATAAAGCCCGGGCAAACCAGGCAGTCGCTGCAGTCGATTACCTCCACCTCCGGGAAGCGGTCCGGCGAGATGTTCTCTTCGACGCGGCAGATTCGGTCAAAGGCGATTAAAATGTCCTTTTGCCCGGCGTCCTCGGGTAAAAAACAGCGGCCGTTTTTCAAGAGTTTAAACACAGCCCGGCCTCCTTTGTGAAGCTTTATTTACTGAAAATAGATTAACCGGGCTGCAAATAAAAGATGCGTATTAACCGCATGCAAAAAAATGCAATTAAAGTCGGTATATGTAAATGAGAGTTAGCGGAATTATGCGCTTAAGGATGAAATCAGGAGGGATCCGGGAGACGGCAGAATGGAGACCAAGGAGAGTTCTTTCGGCCACTGGGTCATATCATTTCCAGCACTCGGTCAACCAGGCTTTGAAAGGCGGCCCGGCGGTTATTATACTGGGCGGGGAGTTCCCAGACGCTCGTGTGTTCCTTGGGCAGGTCATGCAGGGCTTCGCAGTGGGGGATGGGGTCGGCAATTTTTTCCCATCCCAGGTCCTCAGCCAGATCAAAAATGAGCTGGCTGTTTTCGCTCCATTCTCCGGGCTTTACTTTGTTGGGCACCAGCAGATCGATTCCTCGGCCATCCGGCCTAACTTCCTGAAGATACTGGTTGAGGGCCATTATCCCGGGCAAATCCGCTTTGCTGACGTCAATGACGCATAGAGCCAGGACCCGATCTTGGCTGGGGAAACCGGCCGGCCAATCTTTACCGTGCTGGAGGTATAAACGATAGTCAAACGATCCACTGGCTGTTGCTTCGTCATAGTTGTGGCCTGACAACAGTTGCCAGCTAAAAGCCGGATTTCTATCCAGGAGCGAATTCTCTCTATGGCCGGAGCTGTTGAGCCAATCGGCCAGGCGTACGCAATCGCTGGCCAGGAAAACCCTTTTTTTGAAATGGGTCAGCCCGATGCCCAGGTTGAGGGCTATGGTATGGACCCCGGCGCCGGGCCGGGTCGCCAATAGCACTATATTTTTCACGCTTTTCCTCCCAAAATAGAGAACCAATTCAGCTCTCCCGGATGCCGGCCGGCAGGATTATTGATTTACGCTCCGTTTAGTATTTAGCTAAACTATTTTATTGTTGACATATGCTCGAAATAATTCTAACATCAAAAAAAGCATATGACCACAATAAAATCGGGGTTAGGGCTATCATAGAAAAGGATACGGGCTCCAATCAACTGCAAGGTTGGCTGTTGGCCTGTTCCATCACCTTCTAAGAAAGGATGACCTGATTGAACAAGGGAATTGTCTACTCTATTTCGATCAGCCCGGAGAGAGGGCAGCTCAAACAGGAAGTGCCTGAAGCCCGGGTTATAAAGGGCTTTGGCATTGAAAACGACGGGCACGGCGGCGACTGGAGCCGGCAGGTTACCTGCCTCAATTGGCAGAGTGTCTTAAAGGCCAATAAGGAACACAATTTAAACATCGGACCAGGGCAGTTTGCCGAGAATATTACCATAGACGGCCTTGATTTTTCCCGGTTGACGGTGGGCAGCCGGTTTAAACTGGGGGAAAGTGCGGTCCTGGAAGTGTCTCAGGTAGGGAAAGAGGATCATCCCAGTGTAGTGACCAGAACCTACGGGGTCAGCCTGCTGCCCGGCGAGGGTTTGTTCTGCAAGGTAATTACCGGCGGTGTCATTCACAAGGGAGACCCGGTGGAACAGCTGTAGGATTTTACCGCCAGCCTGCTCAAACTGGCAAATACATGATTCCTTTAGGCGAACCGGCTAGTACTCTGTAATACAGTACTAGTCATTTCTATTTCTGCATCCTCCTGCATATTATGTCAATGTAAATCATAGTGCTCAAAAACACAGCTATTTTTAATTAAAGCATTTTCCCCAATGCGGAAAGGAGAATATGTATGCCTATCTGGTTATATTGCCAATCATGCCAGCAGTGGAGTAAATCGGATGCTTCGTTGTCAAAAGATAAGGCCTGCCCGCTTTGTTCCAATCTTTATATCAGCTTGAAGCCGGTTATTGATTCCAATCCCTACAAAGTTAAAGTGGACGGCATCGAACAGCAGCAGAATGCGCCCCAGCCAGATGAAGCCGATGTAAACAAACCGGCCGGAGATGTTTATGAAGAGCCGGATTCCGTGGAAGCCGCTGTGCATGAAAACGAGCCGTCCGGAGAACCCGAAAAGGAAGAAATTAAAGAAGAAAAAAAGGCTGAAAAGTTTGATTTTGTGGAAATATTAGAAACATCCCAAGCACCTGGGACCGCAACCAAGACGGCCTCTGAGTCAAATGAAAAAGAACCGGATGAAAGAGAACCGGCACCTGCAGTTTCCGAAGCATCTGGAGAAGAAGCCGTCCAAGCATCGGAGGAAGCTGGGGAACCGGAAAAACCCGGGCCCTCTGATACACATGTAATAGAGGTATCGGGGAAGACGTCGGAAACCGTGGATAGGCCGGAAACAAGCGATACGGGTGATAAGACGCAGGACAGCGAACCGGGGGATTCAGCTCCTAAAAAGAGGAGGATAAGGCCCCGCTAAAATAAAGAGTCATTGTAGATATCCCTCCAAATCCAAACCGTGCATTAACCGCGCGGTTTTTTTTATGGGTCGATACGCTTCGCTGTAAAAAGCGGCTAGTGGGTGTGAGGGTTGCTATATTGCGGTATAATTTCCATTATACAAACCGGGTTATCCAGATAAGCGATGGCATCGGGGTCTGGTCTACGGTGTCAAGGTGAGCAGGCGGGTTTTGAGGAGACGACAAAATGATTAAACTGATCATCAGAAAGTGGATCAAAGACTATGAAAATGTAACTAATCGCGATGTGAGAGAGGCTTACGGAGTGCTTTCCGGAATCCTGGGGATCCTGTGCAATCTGCTTTTATTCGCAGCCAAACTGGCGCTTGGAATGTTCATCAACAGCATAGCCGTCATATCCGATGCCTTCAACAACCTTACCGATCTGGGCTCTTCGATGGTTGCTGTTCTGGGCGCCAAACTGAGCAACCGGCCGCCGGATGATGATCATCCCTACGGACATGGACGATATGAGTATATCGCCTCCCTGGTAGTGGCTTTCATTATCTTCGCGGTAGGTTTTGAACTCTTGCTCAATTCCTATGACAAGGTGATTCACCCCGGGAAGGTAATCTTTAATGCCACAACCCTGATCATTTTAATACTGTCGGTTCTGGTTAAACTCTGGATGTTTTCCTACAATCTCTATATCGCCCGGCAGATTAAATCCAATGTAAACAAGGGTATAGCCTATGATAGTTTAAACGATTCTATCGCAACCAGCTTGGTCATAGTTTCCATGATTGTCGGCGTTTTCGTCGACCTACCTATCGACGGGCTGGCAGGCATAGTCATATCCTTGCTGATCCTGTATGCAGGTTTCAGTGTGGCCCGGGACACCGTCAACCTGCTGCTGGGATCGGCGCCGGAGCCCGAGTTGGTTGAGAAAATCAATCAAATTGTATTGGCCGGCAGGCATGTGATCGGCACCCACGATCTGGAGGTTCATGATTACGGCCCCAGCCGGGTGATGGCCTCAATCCATGTGGAGGTTCCGGATTATCTGAATATTGTTGAAGTCCATTCCTCCATTGACACCCTGGAAGAGCGGCTCATTGAGGAGCTGGGCCTCAATGTCACTATCCATATGGATCCCATTTCAACGGACGAGCAGAAGATTGAAAAGGTTCGGCATGATGTCCTTGATTGTATTGACGAAGACAATATGGGGATTTATATTCAAAATTTCCGGATCGCCCAGGCGGAAAACAAGATCAATGTGATCTTTGATCTGGAGGTTGTACCTGAAATCTCGGAAGCTGAATATATCAAAATTAAAAAGCTGGTGCGGGAAAAGATCGAAGCAGCGTATTCAGGCTACCAGGTGGTAATAAATAAGATCACTAAAAAATCGTAAAATAATAATAAAATAATTGAGTCAGAAAAGTGTAAATTGGCGCAGATTCGAATCCCAGCCTTTTTTGGGCCGTTATTGAGGCCCCGGCTATTTACTTTCCTCAATACTCCTCTCAATCGTCTGCAAAAACTCCCCGGTACTTACTTTTAATTTTAAAGCAATCTGCTCTAGAGTCATATGCCCGTCGCCACAGCAGCACGCCACATCTATCCTGTATTGTTGGAAAATCTTGATGGTAGTAGGATACATGATCGCCACTTTGCCTATCATCCAATCCTTTTCAATCATATGGTCACCGTCCTTGTCCTGGACCCTGAAGCCTGCTCTCATGGAACCTGTGAAAAGCTTTAAGTTTAAATGCCAGCCCGGCGGTATAAGTTTTTTCCGGGCAAATAGATAACAGGCGGCAGGGTATGATTAAGTTATATTAGCCCTTGCCTTTAGTTCCTGATAAATGATAATGCTAAGATCAGCCGCTTAATATAATATATAGTTGTATATGCAAAGCGGTATTCAATGACTACCAAACAGGTTGGGGAGCGGATGAGATATTTAATCAGAGATATAATTGATTTGCTAAAGCAAGAGGAGAGCTTTGCCCTGGCCACTATTATCAGGCAGCAGGGCTCCGCTCCGCGCCGGACTGGAGCCCGCATGTTGATCCGCCGGGACGGAGGCATCCTGGGAACAGTCGGGGGCGGAGCACTGGAGGCGGCTGTATGCGAGTCGGCCCGGGCTATAATAGAGCAAGGCCAAGCGCGCCGGCTGTGTTTTAATTTATACGACCTGGGCATGTTCTGCGGGGGTCAGGTCGAGGTGGCCCTGGATTTCGTTGACGCGCATCAAAAGGTAAATCTGGAAGTCTACGAAGCCTTATTAAGATCCATGAAAACTGGTCAGCGGGTTTGGCTGCTGGCTTTTCTGCCGGATGGAGAGGAGAAGCCAGGCGGTCTCTGCCTGCTGGACGGCAGGGGAAGAGTCTATGGTCAGGCCTTGCTTAACGACCCCGTCCTGGGGGAGAAAATTATGAGAACGGATCGGTTTACCTTCATTGATGACTGGAGCCTGGTAGTTGAGCCAGTAGGTGGAGCAGCTACCGCGTTGTTATTCGGAGCGGGTCATATTGCCCAGAGGTTGGTGCCTTTGCTGAACAGGGTGGGCTTTTTTACGTCCGTAATCGATGAACGGGAGGAATATGCCAACCGGGAGCGCTTTGCTGATGCCGACAGCATACTGGTGAGCAGCTATGACAGCGCTTTTAGGCACATCAATGTCGGTGAACAGAGTTATATTGTGATTATTACTAACGGGCACGAGCACGACTGGAAAGTGGTGGTCCAGGCCTTAAAGACCAGGGCTGCCTATATCGGGATGATAGCCAGCCGGAATAAGCGGGAGCGCGTATTCAGATCCCTGTTGGACGAAGGTTATTCCCCTGACGATCTCCAGAGGATTCACTCACCCATAGGCCTGGATATAGGGGCCGAAACCCCAGAAGAAATAGCCGTAAGCATAGCCGCGGAAATGATCAAAGTCAGGGCGGAAAAGCTATCAAAACTCTGACCGGTCCTCGGTTTTTAGAAAGACAACTTTATTAACCTTTACCTGACCCGTTCACCAAACTCTTTATATTCCCGTTTGCTAATTGCAATATAGATTATTTCTAGAATGCCGGCCAGGTTGACTACTAAAAGGACAATATACCACCCCAGATGCTTTAAACGGGCCGCCCGCCACAAAGCCCATCCCTTCCAGGCAATAGACCATATAATAGAGTGAATAGCCAGGGGTTTATATTAGTAAAAAGACTGTTGAAGTCAGTTCCCATCATAATCAGCCCTTTCGATTTTCTGATAGTATCACCACCGGGTATTAAAGCAATTCGCCGCCCGGCAAGAGGGCGGGAACGATTTCCTCCGTTAACGGCCGCGGTAACGCAAGAAGAACGTCCCGGTACAACGAATATCAAGTGCCAAAATTTTAGGGTAATTAGTTTAAAATTTATGAAAGAATATGAAGCAGGGCCCGTAAAAAGGTTGAAGAATGGCTCCCTCAGGCGGTTTCGCCTTCAGCATCGCTTTCGCCCGAGTTTTTCTTTAAGGCCAATATGGAGTAAGATGTTGCCGCGATACCGATCACACCGCTTATGATCATGCAGAACGGGGCGCCTGCGTACTCGGTGATATTCCCGGCATATAGGCTGCCGATGGGAGTCACTCCTAAAAACACCAGCGAGAATACGCTCATGACCCGGCCTCTCATGTTGTCTTGGGAATTCAATTGAATCGTAGAATTCACCAGGGCGGTGAAGACGGTTACGCAGAACCCCATCAGGACCAGTGTTATACAGGCCAGGTGATAGCTCCTTTCCAAACCGAGCAGCAGCGTAAACACCGATACTCCGAACGCCCCCCCGATCAGGTGTTTGAGGCTGGGCCCGGATTGGCTCCGGGCGGCGATGCTCAAGGCGGCGGCAAACGAACCGAGGCCCATGCAGGTCATTAAGAAACCGTATCCGACTGCGTTTTGCCCCAGGTTTTGCTGGGCAAAAACCGGGATAAGTACGTTGAAGTTGATTACAAAAATGCTTATAAAGGCCAGTAGTACCAGGGGTTGTTTGATGATTCTCTTTCCCGCTATATAACGTATTCCTTCGCGAATCTCCCGGAATGGGTGGCCTTTAGCAGCGTTTTTCTCTCCAGGTGTTTTTTTAAACGGCGTATCGATCAGCCACAGGCCGGTTATAACCGCCAAATAGCTGATGGCATTGATGTAGAAGCAGGCGGCTATGCCCACCAGCCCGATCAGCAGACCGCCGATTGACGGCCCCAGTATCCGAGCCAGGTTAAAGATGCTGGAGTTAAGTCCGATGGCATTCATCAGGTCCTTTTTCCCGACCAGTTCAATAAAAAACGACTGCCGGGCGGGCATATCCAGGGTGTTTACCAAGCCCAGAAGGCAGGCCATACACAGTACCTGCCAGTACTGAACGATTTTGAAATAGGTGAGGGAGGCCAGGATGGCGGCCAGGACGCACAGGGCGGTCTGGGTGAAGATGAGCACCCGGCGTTTGGGGAGCCGATCGGCCAGAGTTCCGGCATAGAGGGCGAAGAACATCATGGGCATAAACTGGACCATGCTGACCAGGCTGAGCTTTAGCGCTGATTGGGTCAGCTGCAGGACCAGCCAGGCTTGGGCGACGCTCTGCATCCAGGTACCGATCAAAGATATACACTGCCCGAAAAAGAACAGCCGGTAGTTGCGATGTTGGAGGGCTGGAAAACGGGCCCGTATGATGTTGTAATGAATTTGGTCAGCCATATATAAATAAACCCCTGCCAGTTACGGATTTGTTAGCGGATGTATTTATTATAGCTTTGTTTTAACGGGTTGATTTATAAAAAGAATAAGGGCGGCTTTTGAAAACAATGACCAGAGGTGTTTAAGAGACTGGATTTTACACGAACATGGCCTTATTCAGGTGGAAGGTGTGCCTCTATACCGCAGCTTGCACGGCCGTCTCAAAGCCGATTGCCGATGATTGACGCTTTGCCTGGGGAGAGGTGATTTAAGCACGGGTCAAATGGGGGATGCTGGGAAATGGCTTATTCCGGCGTGGGAAACCTTACTGTAAAACAAGTTCCTCGTGAAGTGGTCTCAACGTCAATTTTGGCATGGTGGCGCGCGGCAATGCTGTAGCAGACCGCCAGGCCCAGACCGGTGCCGTTTTCCTTGGTGGTGAGAAAGGGGGTTCCGATCTTGTCCAGCATTTCAGGATTAAATCCCCGGCCTTCATCCTTTATGTACAAGATAGTACAGCCATCTTCAAATCTGGTCCCTATGGTCAGGGTTCCTCCCGGTGGCATGGCTTCCAGGCCGTTGCGGGCCAGGTTCAGGATCAGTTGACGAATCTCATTTTCATCAATTAAAGGCGCTGGGGGATTATTCAGCTCGAGATTAACATTGATCTCGCGATGATTGGCATCGGACTTTATCATCGGGTAGAGGGATTTTATCACCAAATCAAGGTGTTTCAGACTCAGATCAACGTTCTTGTCCTTGGCCAGGCTCAGGAATTCGGTAATTATTTCATTGCATCGGTCGAGTTCTTCAATCATGAGCTTGAAATAACACTGGTCCTTGGCATAGTCTTCCCGGAATCCCAGCATCTGCAGAAATCCGCGCACAACGGTCATGGGATTTCTTACCTCATGGCCAATGCTGGCAGCCATTTCCCCCACCAAATGCAGCCTTTCCAGCCGGGCTATTTCCTTTTCGTAGCGTTTCTTTTCGGTTATGTCTCGGGTTGTGTTCAATAGATGCGGTTTTCCACCGATGTTCAGGATTTCCCCTGACAGTGAAAACCATCTTACTTCTCCTGATTTTGAACGAAGCTGCAGTTCGAAATCTTTGATGCTGCCGTGGTCTTTGATTTGCTGCACCAAATAATCTCTCTGTTCGGGAAAGGCCCATATGTTCAAATCAAGGGCGGTACGGCCTATAACTTCATGGCGTTCGTAGCCGGTCATTTCCAAGAACGTGTCATTGATCTCCAGGTAAAGACCTTCGTCCAAAGTACTTAAGGCCATCAAATCAGGGTTGCAGTGAAACGCCTTGGAGAAGCACTCTTCAGATTGCCGGAGAGACTCTTCCGCTTGGCGGCGCTGAATATTTCGCCATAGGCCTCCGATCAAAAGCCGGAGATGGTTTATGTCTGACTCGTCATAGTCCTCACTTTTGTTGGCGACTGATATAACGGACACAATGCGATTCCTATCGAATATGGGCACGATAAGCAGGCGGAGTATATTTACGTGCCCTTCAGGAAGCCCGCTTACATACGGGTTGGGGGCTGCGTAATTATTAATGATAATAGGGCAGCGCCGATGAATGGCCTGGGTCCACAGGCCTCCTTCGGATATTTGATGGTTTCTTTTATTATTAGACATGCTGCATTTAGTAAACGTGCTGTCCGACCAGGAGGAGATTCGCAATTCCGTTTCATCTTCATTGACGAACCCCAGCCAGCCAATATCACTTTTGGTGAGCTCGATCGCTTCCTTATAGGCAAATTCGGTTGCTTCGTCTATTGATGCACTGGACATCTGGTTGAGGGTCTCCAGGGCTTCCAGACGCCTCTGGTTGAGGTGCAGTTTTTCGGCTGCCAGAGTGTGCTCAGTGAATTCCTGCAGGTTGACCAGGCAGAATTCATCGCCACTGATCGAAACGAGCTCAGCCCAGACCCAGGCATCGATAATCCTTCCCGAACCGGTCCGGATACGCAAATTCTTTCTTGCAAGACGGCGATTCTGTATAAACTCCTGTTTGAACTTATATAGCTCTCCATCATCCAGCCACATTTTGAGAGCCCCGGGAGTTTGGCCTATAACTGATTCCCGGGTCAATGCCAGGGTGTCCAGGAACTTCTGGTTGACTTCTATATAGCAATCGTCTTTGACACTGATTATCGCCATCATGAACGGGCTGGCATAGAATGCCCTGGCGAAAAGTCTTTTTACGTTAGGCAGTAATTCGTCGGTTTGGATTAAATGACTTTGATACAATAAGGGAACCTCCCTGCAATAATAGCCCGAAATATATATGGGATCCGGGTAAGTTGCAAATAATGCACTAAAATGCTGAACTTGCTAGAAATAATTTAGCACAGACTGGTTGTGCACCAAAAGAGGGTTGATCCTTGCTGTTTTGATCCCGCAGGTGCCAGCAAATCCCCCTAATACCCATTAAGCGGCATAATATGGTTAATAATGTTTCTGAGACCATAATATTACTTAATTATAAAGCTGTATGAAGGGAATTTTTGGCGAAAGAACTCTGAAAAAAAGGAAAAAAAATTAACCCCAGAAGCGCCAATAATGTTAATAGTTGCGTATTAGACCGGCAGCTAATGAAAAGACAAAGCAGATGGATTTTTCCACCTGCTTTGTCCTGAGAATATTAAAAGCTCCAACGAACCTTTATCAACTTCCTACCTGCATCGCCTTCAACTTCCGTTTCCCATTAACCAACTTCCTATAAGTCCTTCATCCAACAGGTTTTCATTTACTCGTCGTCTACAACAGCTTTACGTCATTTCCGTTTTTACTCAATCCTTCGACCTCGTAAACCCTTCAATGCCTGTCAGACCTGTCATAAACCACTTTCGTTGAGCCTCTTCGATATAGTGAACTTGCATTCACCGGTACTTATTTTCCGTTGTCCTGTTCCGTTTCCGTGTTCCGGCTCTGTAGGTAATCCATCTTAGGAGTTCCTTGGAGCTTATTCTTAATATATATGATAAATCTGCAGTTATCAAACCGGATATAGGAGCCTGTATAACGATGTAAGGCGGTGGAGAAGAATGGCATTGACTTATGCCCCGATACATATCATTTAATGCAAATTGCGGGCTTTCTGGATATGGATCAAGAAGCTGGATATACCGGCTTTCCAGGGAGAGCCAGAGACTATTCCGGAGGGATTAGCTGATGGATAAAATCCATGATATGATATAGATGAATTTATATAAACCGGATGAAGTTTTTCACGATCAGGGCATTGCCAAACCAAACGATGAACGAGGTGACCAGTCTTTGTTTATCACGATTTCCAGACAGACCGGAAGCCGGGGCAAAGAAATAGCCGAACTCCTTGCCGAAAAAATGGAACTGTCGTTGATTACCCGGGATATGATAATGAGCCAATGGATGCCGGAAGTGGCCAGCAAGCATGAATTGCACATGCTGTCCGAAAGTCCCGGCTTTTTTCTCACCCCGTCCTCCCAGGGCGTAAGCTTCGCTCAGCATCTTGAAAGTAGACTCAGGGCTTTTATTGACGAGCAGCCAGCAGTGGTTTTCGGCCTGGGGGCGCAGATAATATTTGCCGGCCATCCCGAGGCCCTGCACGTAAAAATAGTAGCTTCCCTTGAAGTTCGAACCGAGCGTATAATGCAGACCCATTGCCTGGAAAAGCGGGATGCGGAAAGGTTCTTGGAATTGACCGACCGCAAACACAAGCGGTATATAGCAACCCTCTACGGCAAGGACTGGGCCGACCCCCTCTTGTATCACGTCACCCTTAACACCGATCACCTGGGAATTGAGGAAGCGGCTTCCCTATTGTGCTTTATGGCACAAAACCGGCAAAATTTCATTCCCACGCTGGAGGAGCCGCAGGAAAACAAGAGTAAGGCGGTGGTATTCAAGAATCCTTCCGAAGAAGAATTCGCTCAAATACTCAGTATGCACAATATCGAATGGGAGTATGAACCGCGCACCTTCCCGATCAAGTGGGACACGGAAGGCAATATTACCCTGGCTTTTAAACCGGATTTCTATCTGCCCAGGTTTGACACTTATATTGAATTGACTACCATGGAACAAAAATATGTTTCCGATAAGAAGAAAAAGGTGCGGCTTTTAAAGAAGCTCTACCCTGGAACCAATATCAGCATAGTGTTTAAAAACGATTTCTACAGCCTGGTAAACAGGTTTGGCATTCGGGGGAGTGATGAATAGGAGTGGGCATTGGCAAAACCGTTTTCACCGAGGAACAGATTCAAAGCCAAATCGAGGAAATTGCTAAAGAGATAAACCGGGATTACCAGGGCCAGGAACTGGTCATCGTGAGCATCCTGAAAGGTTCTCTCTACTTCGTGGCCGACCTGACCCGCCGCCTGACCATGCCTCTGAGCATCGATTTTCTTTCCATCGGGGTGTCGCCCGGGGCCGATAATAAACCGCGGGTGGTCAGGATCAAAAAGGATCTGGACCTCGATTTGAGGGAGCGGCAGGTGCTTTTGGTAGAAGATCTGATCGGCACCGGCCTTACCCTGGCCTACGTGTGCCAGCGTCTGGAAATGGATAAACCGGCCAGTTTGAAGATATGCACCCTTCTCGATAAATCCAAAGACCGGCTGCTTCCCATAAAAATAGACTACCGCTGTTTTGCAATGCCGGATCGCTTCCTGGTTGGCTATGGCCTGGACTACAATGAACAATACCGCAACCTGCCCTACATTGCCGAGTTTCGCAAAAAGTGAGTTCGGATGAGTTAGTGAGTTGAAGAACCGTCCCCTAACTCCTAACTCATTTGCCGGGTAATTCACCTGCAATCGCCTTGATTAAAAGCCATCAACGTGGTCCTGGTAAAATAGCGGAAATTCCGAAAACTTCGGGCGGTGTGTTTTTTACTTGGATATATGGCTGTTTATCAATTACAATTATTAAATGACCGGGACGGTTGGCAAAAATTATTCTGCTTAGGAATGGAACCGAATTGTGAGAAGATATAGTGCTATTTTGCTGGCGGTTTTAATATGGATTGGCTCTTTTACCAATCAAGCGGCCGCCCAGGTTGAACCCCCTGCAGTTGTTTCGGAATCAGCTGTCTTGATGGATGCGGAAACTGGACAGGTTTTGTATGAAAAATCCATGTACATGCAGCTCTACCCGGCGTCTATAACTAAAATACTTACTGCCTTGCTGGCCCTAGAAAACGGCCGCTTGAATGACAACCTAACCATGTCCGGTGAAGCGGTTTATAGTATCAAGCGAGGCTCTTCCAACATAGCCCTGGAAGAAGGCGAGCAGATTACGCTGGAACAAGCCGTGATGGCCGCCATGTTGCCTTCCGCCAACGAGGCCTGCAACGGGATTGCCGAACACATTAGCGGCAGCATGGCCAATTTTTCTCAGTTAATGAACCAGCGGGCCTGTCAGGCCGGGGCCTTAAACAGCAACTTTGTAAATCCCAGCGGGTTGCACGACCCTAACCATTTAAGCACCGCCTATGATATGGCCATGATAACCCGGGCCGCTTTAAAATACGATAAGTTCAGAGAAATCATAGGCACGGTGCGCTACACTATTCCCCCTACTAATAAAAAAACCGAAGCCCGCGATCTGTGGTCCGAGCACCGGATGCTGACCACCAACCTCTATTACTACGAAGGAGTAATAGGTGGCAAGACCGGGTATACCCAGGAGGCGAGGAATACACTGGTGACGGTGGCCCGGCGCGGGGAGCGGGAGCTCATCGCCGTGGTAATGAGAAGCGATAATTACGCGGGTTACAAAGATACTATAGCCCTTTTTGACTATGGTTTTAACGAATTTGTGGAGACCGGTATCGTTCCTACGATTCCCGCTAGTGGAGACGCCGCCTTGATTCAGGAGGTTTTGAACCAGCACCAGGACTTAAAGATCAACCGGCTGCTCCGAAAAGGGATGAGCCCGCAGGAGATAACTATCGATTATGAACTGGTTGAAAATGATCCTTTTAAACAGCCGGATCTGCTTGTAAAGCTGCATATTAACAACGGCAGCAGCCAGATGTATCCTGACCTGGGTTCAGTTTATCTTACCAATTCTTCTCTAAAGCCTGGCGAGAAAAGTTGGACCGACACCGCCCTGGTCATCTTAAAAGTGCTCGCATATATAGCGTTGAGCATGGTGGCCGTTCTTTTTATAGTAAAAAGGTTTTTCAAACTGCGCAGGAGGCGTACTGAGCGCTATCGGCTCAGGCCTTTAAATAGGAAATAGAGAGTGTGTAGGGCCTCTGGTTTTCAGAGGCTCTATTTATTTGGCGGATAAGAGCACCTTGTTAGAAATAATAACAAGGTAAGCTGGGATGGCATATTATAGTTTATACGTCTCGGTTCAACTCGGTTATTATAAGTTTTCTATCTGAAACCGCCGGCAGCCGCTATAGACCATTTTGGGCTGAAGAAGCGGCGAGCTAATTGCGGAGGAAGACAGCGAAGGGGTATGATGGTGGCCATTAACGGCAAAATTATATTGTCAATTAAGCTTGCCAAAAGACTGGGCATAATAGCGTCGGATCGGGTAATGATCAGGGTTGGAAGCACCATATTACCGGCAGAAGTGGGAATTGGCATGACGCAACGCAGTTCCTATATTCTCTCATCGGATTTGCGAGCCGCACTGCATGTTCAAAAAAACCGGAGAATGCTGGTTCGTTATGATACCGGGGAAAACACTATCCACCTGGGACCTACCATTGGCATTTTTGCTTCTGGTCTTCCCAACCGTGCAGTTTATGATCCCACCGGTCTGCAAGCCGAGCTCATGATGCTAAGTAAAATTGCGCGGGCAATGCCCGGTCAGATCTATATATTTACGGCTGATTCCGTGAATTGGGAACGATCAACCGTGAGGGGCTATAATTACAGTTCATCTTACAGTGGAAGGGGATACTGGGTGCCTGGCATCTATTCACTTCCCGATGTGGTATATGACCGCATTGCTTCCCGCAATGACGAAGAACGTGAAAAGGTTAAGACAACCAAAGACCGCTTAAAGAGCCTTCCCCATCTGCACTATTTCAATCCTTCTTTTTTAAACAAGTGGGAAGTACATCAGATGTTGTCTAAAATTTTTGAACTGCGTCCCTACCTGCCTGAAACGCATCTATTGGATCAGGCTGATCTGGAAAAGATGCTGGCCAAATACAAAACATTATTTATAAAACCGGCTAATGGCAGTTTGGGTTCTGGCATAATTAGAGTGAAGGCAAATGGGAAAAGTCGATTACACTATACTACGTACGGGGCGCGCAGAAGAAACGGTCAAGCCAGTAATGCTCTGGAACTGCTTGAGAAAACGAGTGCTTTTAGAAAGGATCGGTCCTACATTGTGCAGCAGGGAGTGAATCTGAGCACTTACCGAGGATCGATTTTCGATTTGCGGATTGTATACCAGAAGAATTCGATGGGAAAATGGCAAATAGGTAAAGAGTTTGTACGCATAGCGCCTGGCAGGAGCGCCATTGCCAATATGGCAAGGGGAGGAACCCCCACGCAGAGTCATAAGGTCTTTAAACATCTTTATCACCAGGAAGAATTAATAAACGAGAAAAAGCGCCTGATCCGGGGACTGTGCAATAAAATTGCGGTCGGCATTGAAAATGGCAGCGGTCAGCTTTACGGTGAGCTGGGATTGGATCTGGGACTGGGCAAAAATGGACACCCCTGGCTGATAGAAGTAAACTCGAAACCTCGCAAGACTACGGAAACCGAACTTTCGCAAGCCGCCATGAAAAACGCCTTTAGACGGCCGTTGGAATATGCTACCTACCTGGCCGGTTTTGGCAGGGGAAAAGGATAAGAATGTATTAACCTTCTTTACTCCATTCAAAAACATTTATGAATTATTATTCCTCTTCCATCAATATAACGCTGGTCTTTATTGTTTTGATTCAATAGCACTTTTTACCCAAGCTCATAAAGTAAATACTCCCATTAGACTCTCACTAGAATATAACCGTACTTTTCTTCAAAGGATAGTAATAACGAATAAGAAAGGAGAGAGTTTAAATGCGTGCCAAAAAAATGGATAAACCAAACCAGGGAATTAAATGTATTGTGAATACCTGCGAATATTACATGAGGGGTGACCACTGCTGTGCTGATAGGATAGAAGTTCAGCCTCAAAATGCCAGTGCTTCCCAAGACACCGACTGTGCCACGTTCATGCCGCAAGGGAGATAAGGCAGGGTTTAGTAGACCTTCCAGGTTGGTATGCGAATAGTATGTCAGCCTGGAGGTTTTTATGTTTAAGTTCATCATTTAGTGTGCATTTAATAAAAAGTCTTTCTAATAAGCATGGCGGAATTTACCACCACCAAAACAGAGCCGATATTGTGAACTATAGCTCCGCTGATGGGGTGTAAATAGCCCAGGCCGGACCCGATAATGGCCAAAAGGTTGAATACCATGGCAAAAGCAATATTGAAATTTATAGTTTTTAAAGTGGCTTTACCCAGTTTTAGCGCAAAGGGAATCTTGCTTAACTCATCATTCATTAAAGCAACATCGGCAGCATCCAGGGCTACGTCGGTCCCCATGGCTCCCATCGCTATGCCTATATCAGCTGCCGCTAAAGAGGGTGCATCATTGATTCCGTCGCCCACCATGGCCACTTTGCAGTTCTGTTTTTGTAAATTTCTTATATAATCAAGCTTTTGCTGAGGGAGCAGGGTAGTATGGAATTCTTCAATTCCGGCCTGCTTGGCAACTCCATAAGCGGCTGCATAGCCGTCTCCGGTTAGCAAAGCCATTTTCCTAATGCCGATTTTCCCCAGATCTTCGATAACAGTACCGGCATTGGCTCGCATCTGATCGGTAATAGCCAGGTAGCCTAGCGCTTCTTGGGCTTGTTTAACTGTCAGGATAGTTCCGAAGTGCTCTTCATTTTGCATGCCCTGGCAGTCCGGGGCACTTTCGTTTACCGCCCCTACAAAAACGGGCTTTCCATTGATCACGGCCTCAATACCCTTACCGACGATCTGCCGAAAATTTTCAGGTTCGCTCAGGATGCAATTATTTTCTTGAGCGGTATTGAGTATGGCTCTGGCAATAGGGTGCTCGGAGTACTTTTCCGCTGATGCTGCTAATGCCAGAAGGCTATCCTCGGTATGGGGAGCAAATGACACAATCTTAGCGACTACAGGTTCTCCAGTAGTTAAGGTGCCGGTCTTGTCAAATAGTACCGTGTCAATTCTGCCCAACTCTTCTAGAAGAGCCCCGCCTTTTATAAGCACCCCATGCTTGGCCGCATTACCCAGAGCAGCGGTAACGGCAGTGGGTGCTGCAAGTATGAAGGCGCAAGGGCATCCAACTATTAACAAGGTGACTGCCCGGTTGATATCTCTCGTTGCCAGAAATACGAGTATGCTAAGTCCTATAATCGCGGGAGTAAAGTATTTGGCATAACTATCGGCTGCTCTTAGGATGGGTGCTTTGACGTTTTCCGCATCCTGAACAAGTTGAATAAGTCTTCCCAGAGTAGATTCTTGACCGGCTCTTTCTACTTCCACCACCAGCATACCGTTATATATAACCGTGCCGGCATATACCTGATCCCCGGCTTTTTTGTCAACCGGCATTGATTCCCCGGTCAGTGAGGATTGATTCACAGTTGCTTCCCCCCGTACTATTAAGCCGTCTACCGGAATTCTTTCTCCCGGACGAATGAGAGCCAGGTCGCCTCGTTTTACGTCTTTAATGGGTATGGGTGTTTCTTCTTCATCAATTAAGAGGGTAGCCTGAGCGGGATTTAATTTAATCAGAGAGTGGATAGCCGACCGGGCACGTTCCGAGGTAAACTTCTCTAACAGAGAACCTAATATCATGATAAAGGCAACAACCGCGGCGGTCCGGTATTCACCGATAAAAACGGAAGCAACTATGGCCAGGCTGACCAGTTCATCCACGTTAGTCTGTAATTCAAGAAGCCCTTTTATAGCGTTCCATACGATCGGACCGCCCAATATAAGAACAGCTGCCAATGCCAGCCAGGAATCGTATGCCAGATCCGGATTATGTCGCTCAAATAGGTAGCTGGAGATAATTAAAACGCCTCCCCAACCTGCCATGTAGAATTCATGGATATTTAAGAGCTTATCTAAATATTTTTGCCGTGAGAACCTGCCGATCATGTGTTATTCCTCCTGATTTTATGAAAACTGTAAATGAAATTTTAATATTGCTGCTTTTGGTCATTGATGGCATGACTTAGCTTAAAAGGTGCTGTTATTGATCTTTTTCAAAATAGACACAAACTGAATGATTTCTTCATCAGATAGATTGGATACCATTTGATGGGTCAAATAAAGATGAAATTTGTGATGTTCTTCAAAGGCTGCCTTTCCTTTATCCGTCAAGCTGATTAAATAGACCCGTCGGTCTTCCTTAGTCATTTCCCGGATCGCATAATCCTTGTTTTCCAGGCGATCCATGGTTACGGTGGTTGTCCCGGTAGTAATACCTAATTTTTGGGCCAGGCTTTTCATGTTCATCTTACCGTATTGTCCCAATACTTCTATGGCGTGGGCTTCGGATACCGACAATTCGCTAGACCGGATAATGGAGTTTTCCCAGGAAGAGAAGGCATTAAAAAAGTTTAGCAGTTGATCGGTCAATTCCTCAATAAAGGCATCAGCTGATTCCACTTTACCACCATCCTTTGATTATCAAATAATTATATTTTCAAACAATATGATATCATAATTATATTAGCTTCAACAATATTATTTTAATAACTATACTTCTAGTTGATGAGATTTATATTGTTTCAAATATTTGGTTTACGTATAGTTGGATTAAGCAAATGCAAATAGCCGGGAATAAATCTCATTTGGGAAGAACGGTAAAGATGGGAGGTGTTTATCCGAATGTCTGAAATAGAACGGTATATTAGTAGTTTAGAGTCAGCCAATCCTTTGCGGGAACCGATTATTAGGACCGTAATAGACTCGTTGCAACTTCCCAAAGGAAGTCTTGGCTTGGATATTGGTTGCGGGATTGGCTTATATACATTATTGCTAGCAGAAGCAGTGGGTCCTGGCGGACACGTAACCGGTATCGATATCACAGAAGAGTTCCTGGAAAAAGCGCGCTCTTTATCATCGCGATCCAGAATAGGTGATAGAACTTCATTCAAGGAGGGTGACGCGGGTAAACTCCCGTTTGATGAAAACACTTATGACTGGGCTTGCAGTATGGATTTTGCCGGTTATGCTCCCCTGGAGCCGGTAGTTTTATTAAAGGAAATGGGACGGATCGTAAAACCGGGGGGAATGGTCTTTATCTTAATGTGGTCTTCTCAAAAACTGCTTCCCGGATTCCCTAAGCTGGAGGCTGAGTTGAATGCAACATCTTCAGGAATCGCTCCGTTTAACGTGGCAAGAAATCCCGAGTATCATATGATGCGCGCTTTAGGATGGTTTAGCCGGGCGGGCTTAATAGAACAGGAGGTTCGAACTTTCGTGAGAGATATCTGCCCTCCCTTAAGTCCTGAGATACGAACCGCTTTAATTGATCTTCTTCAAATGCGTTGGGGAGAGGCTGAAACCGAAGTTGCGAGTGAGGTGTGGGCGGAATACCAACGGTTGTGCCGTGAGGAATCACCGGATTTTATCCTAAATGTGCCTGAATATTACGGGTTCTTCACATATTCTTTGTTTTGCGGTAGAGTTGTTTAGACCCAACCCAAGGCAATGATCCATAATAGGAACGATCCCTGTTTTTATACGGCATTTATTTGGGTAATCCTACTTTTAATGGCTCATGCGGCTGTTAATATACTCAAGTCAGTTTCTTTTTGTTACAATAGTATTGAATTGTACTTATCTCAATAAAAAGGGGGTATTGGCATGAAAGGTAACAGCAAACTCATTGATGTTTTAAATTCGCTCCTGGCCGATGAATTAACCGCTATTAGTCAGTATATGGTCCATTCGGAAATGAACGCCAGCTGGGGTTACGCTAAACTTCATGAACAAATTGAAAAGCGGGCCATTGATGAAATGAAGCACGCAGAAATACTTATCGGGAGAATTCTATTCCTGGAAGGACAGCCGATCGTTAGCAACTTGAAAGATATTAAAATCGGGAGCGACATACCCAGGCAGCTGCTTAACGATCAGGAAGCTGAACAAGGTGCAATTGCAGCTTATAATCAAGCTATTAAATTAGCCGGAGAGGTCAACGATTTTGCAACTCGCGACATATTGCAGCAAATTCTCAACGATGAGGATAAACATATCGATGAAATTGAGGAGCTGCAAGATCAGATAAACCAGATGACCTTACCCATTTTCCTTACCACCAAAATAGAATAGTTTTTATATTTCGGTAAATACATAATGATGATCCGCTAAGCAATGAAAATCCAGCAGGCTGCATAAGTATCTGCTGGATTTTTGTCGATGCAGTTTTCGGGCATTACTACCATGTAGGGGAATCCATCAAGGCCGGACCCGGCTCAAAAAACCTACTTAACCCTAAAAAGGTCCTATTTTGTATAAAAAAACTTGACTATATACCCGGGTTAAGGTATATGATGGAAAATGAAGAAGGTGAAAATAATGATTGGCCGGATAGGTTCCAGCCCTATTCAATATTACCAGGCGAGTGCAACTGCTGTGCTTACTAAAACAGCCCCCGCTTATGGGGCTGGCGTGAGCATGCCGGCCGGGGCCAATCCCCATCAGGCCATACCTTCGTCTGCCTCCACTCTGAAAAATAACGCTATTAATTCCGGCCCGCAGAAAATGGGGGATAAAGACTGTAAAACCTGCCAGAGTCGAAAGTACCAGGATGGTTCCGACGACCCCGGGGTTTCCATGAAATCGCCCACCCATCTGTCCGCGGCGGAAGCCGGCGCCGCGGTCTCCGCCCATGAAAACGAGCATGTAGTTCGTGAACAGGCCAAGGCTGCCGAGGAGGGACGGGAAGTAGTGGCGGAATCGGTACGCATCTTCACCGCCGTCTGCCCGGAATGCGGCAAGACTTATGTATCCGGCGGAGAAACCACTGTCGTTACCAGAAAGAAACCAGATGAGAAGAAGCAGGGGGACGGGGTAGGGGCTCTCATGGATTTTTACGCTTAAATAGCAACACATATCATAAAAAGAGAAGCCTCCGCGTTTACGCGGAGGCTTCGTGACGGTCGGGGTTTTTATTTTTTAGTAATCGAAAACTTCGACGGGTACATCCAGAACCGAGGTGTCGCCTTCGACAATAACTTCGGCGATGAAGTTGACCTGGGGCAGCTGGTTCAGGCAATACCACTTGGCGGAAGCCACTTTGCCGATGTAGAAATTGTAGTCGAAGTGATCGGCGCCTAATTCGGCGGCTTTCTTCTGGGCCAGCAGAGCCTGATCGAGCAGCAGGTGCGCGGCGTGCAACTGGGAAGAAGCGGTCAGCACGCGGCGGGAATAGGTCGGGATCATGGAAGGATTGCTGCTCTTCCAGTCTAACAGGCACTTGATGATGGCGTCATAGGCTTCCAGGGCTTTGCCGAACTTGGCAAAGGATTTGGCCAGCTCTGCATTATCTTTATTGGCGGCGTAGAAATCTTTCATTTCTTTTACGAAGTTGGCAAAGACAGCGCCTTTGGCCATACTCATCTTGCGGCCTACCAGGTCCAGAGACTGGATGAAGTTGGTGCCTTCCCAGATGGAGTAGATCTTGATGTCGCGGGCGATCTGAGCCACCGGATATTCCTCACAATAGCCGTATCCGCCATAAGCCTGAATGGCTTCACCGCACAGCCACCAGCCCTCGTCAGAAGGATAGGCTTTGCACAAGGGGGTGACCATTTCCACATAGGCGTTGGCATAGGTTCTTACTTCCGGATCGGGATCATGATGGCGAACATCGAAATAATAAAGGGCCTTCATCAGCATGGCGCGGGTGGCCTCCATGTGGGCTTTGCCCATGAGCAGGGTGCGCTTGATGTCTTCATGCTGAATGATGGGAACCCGGTTGCCTCTGGGATTGGTAAAGGGGCGGCCCTGAATTCTGTCTTTGGCATAATCGCGGGCGTTGTAGAAAGCGTTGGCAATGCAGCAGTGGGCCATGTGGCCGGTTTCCATGCGGGCCAGGTTCATCATCTGGAACATCTGGGCCATACCTTCGCCTCTGCCCTCGTTCTCCAGCGGGTTTTTGCCCAGCAGGTAGCCGCGGCAGCCGTCGCTGTCGCCGAAGGCCAGAGCGGCGGTAACCGAGGCGTGCTGTCCCAGCTTGTGCTCGGCGCCGGTAAGGATAACGTCGTTGTCACTCAAATTGCCGTCGTCGTCGACCCAGTATTTGGGCACGATAAATAGGGAGATGCCGCCGGTTCCAGCCTTGGCGCCTTCCACCCGGGCCAGGTACAGGTGAATGACGTTTTCGGTAAAGTCATTGTCGCCGCCGGTGATGAAGATCTTGTTGCCCTTGATCTTGTAGATACCGGGTTCATCGGTGGGATAGGCTTTGGAAAGGATGTCGCCCACATCGGAGCCGGCGCTGGGCTCGGTCAGACACATGGTTCCGGACCAGGTGCCGTCCATCATCTTGGGCATGAACTTGGCTTTTAAATAATCAGTACCGAAGCTCTGGATCAGGTCGCAGGCTCCGCTGGTCAACAGGATATAGGGATAAAACACCGGGTTGGCGGCACAGAGCATTTCCCACACCGCTGCCTGCAGGATGTGCGGCATAACCATGGCATCTTCAGATCTATCGATATTGCTGGTACCCCAGCCTTCCTCTTGCAGTTTGTGGTACAGAGGACCGAAGCTCTTCGGTAAGGTGACCTTGCCGTTTTCAAACTTGACGGGGTTTTTTTCGCCGTCGTCATTGGTGGGCTCTACGACTTCCTTGGCCATCTTCAACATGGGAGCCAAAAAGGCCTTGACGTCGTCCTTGGAATAGTAGTCTTTGAATTGATCATAGCCGAATACTCTTTCGGTGGGCAGCCATTCTTGAATGATGAACTCCAGGTCTCTGGTGTTTAAATACGCAAAATTACCCATTCATTTCGCCTCCAAATAATATTTCTCTTAAACAGGTGGAGGCCTCCCCGAAACGAACCCTAAATTTCCCCCTTATATTAGTTTTCTATACTTTGAAATTTAGCTTTTCCCGAGGAAGCACTTGAAACTATAGATTTTTAGTTAGAAGAAGCTCTTGCTGTTGGTTCAGGCGCCCTGTTTCATATTTACGCCTGTACGACACTATATCAGCAGGTTTTGGACTGATGCCAGTCCAAGTGGATCGCACTGCCCCCGCGCTTTTGAAGTCTGCCGTCCTGCAGTAAAATAGGATGTTGGCCGGAAGGTGGCGCAAAACGACGGGAGCCTGGTGAAGCGCCCTTTAAATTTGCCGAATCAAGCAGCCCGGGGGTGCCGTGGCCGGATATCCTTTAGCTGGCTTGAAATCCTTCTAGCGGATCTCAACTGACTGAACTTGTCTGACGGTCAGGGAGATCAAGACTGCAGTTCTCTGCTCAAGTGGCGACGACCTGGAAACGCTTAGAATCACCTCCCCCTTACCTCTTCTATATCATGGATAAAGCAAAAATCATGCCACTTGGCCGCAAAAGATGGCTTCTGGAAGGTATTAGGTAATATTTAACCTATTAAAGTCTTAATTACTGTAAAAGAATTCAGAAAAAATGGGGAGATAGGGATTATACCAGAAAGTATGTGAAAGTGGGTTCAAAGTTTCGGATTGGTTAAATAACGAAAAATGAGACCAATGGAGGAAGAAGCGGGGAGTAAAAACAGAGCAAATCATTGCAAATACGCAAGGGGGCATTGTAAAAATGCAACACAAACAACAAAAGGCTACCCGGGGAGCACCCTTGATGTTTTGCAAACAAACTACATAAGTAAGCAAATCTGTAAGCGGAGTTTTGTATTTGACAGCCATCTATCTAGGATGCCAGTTGCCTGACACCTCAAGCGACCTAACCCGGAAACGAGGCGGGCCACCTCAATGTTTCTCTATTTGGTCTTGCACCGGATGGGGTTTACCGAGCCGTTTAGTCGCCTAAACGCTGGTGAGCTCTTACCTCACCTTTCCACCCTTACCGAAAACGGAGACCGAGGGAGATAGGGAGGACAGTTCTTCTTGTCTCCCTCGGTCTCTGTTTTCGGCGGTTTGTTTCTGTGGCACTAGCCTTGGGGTCGCCCCCACTGGACGTTATCCAGCATCCTGCCCTGTGGTGCTCCGACTTTCCTCAGACATTTTAAGCCTGCGGCTATCTGATTTACTTACTTATGGTTCTTATATGCAGTAATATTATATGTAATACATACTGCCTTGTAAAGTTTCAAGCTTGGGAAAAATGACTGTTTTTACCGTAATTGCTTCACAGTGCCGGCGGCTGACAATCTAAACCGGGACTGCCTTTTTAAGGCGGCTAAAAAGGGTGCCTTTTTTGCGAAAATTTTTATAGGGCGGGAAGGAAATAGTCAATCTTTAGAGAATTATCTACACTAATGAAGGGGAACGGCTAAGCAATAAACCCTTTTGAAAGAATTCTTGTTTTGATCACACTAAAGTACTACAATAGTCTGTGGAAGTAAAGGTGGAGGGGGTGAAAAGGTGCTGGCGATTTTTGGTTCGGGTGCGGCAGCGGCACAGGTTGAAGGCCCATTGGGGTTGTTAAATAATCCTGTAGTGCAGCTTTTAATAGTTGCTCTGGCTATATTCATTTTCATTAAGTTCTGTGGCTGGGCAAAACACTTTACATTGTCAGGCGGATTTAAGAAACTTATATTCATTCTGACCGGTGTAGGGCTGATAGGATTTAATGTTTTCTACAAAATGGGCAATTCAGCTATTGCAGAGAGTGGTTGGTCTATGGCTACTTATGCATGTGTGGCTTCGCTCGTCTGGGTTTTCATTTTCGCTTTTGCTCTGATGGCCGAAACAAAAGCAGAGTAAGAGGACATATTCCGTGGATAAAAGGGGCGGTATAAACCGCCCCTTTTTAGCTTGCGTGGGTGGCTTTTCGACAGTTTAGTACCGCTAAGATAAGACCAAAAGCATTACCATAATAATAGTTATCAGGGAGGGCAGGTAAAGAATGTCTGAACAGGTGCGTTTTACAGCAATCGGGCCCGAACAAAAAGAAAGGGGTATATGGGCGATTCCCGGCCAGAACCTCAGGGAGGCCCTGGCCCTGGCGGGATTGGATCCCGGGGGAACCTGTGGCGGACGCGGAACTTGTGGAAAATGCAAGGTCCGCATAGAAGGTAGTAGCAAACCTATGGACGCTACGGAACGCAATAAACTGCTTCCGGATGAGATAAAAGCCGGCGAACGTCTGTCATGTTTTTGTACGGTTGAGGATTCGCTCATCGTGACCGTCGATTACAGCGAGACCCTGCCGGGGCTGAAAGCCCATCCCCGGTTTGCCGATCTGCCCGTTGCCGAAAAACAGGTTGAAATCAAGCGTATATTCCTTCCGGGCTTTGATAAACAAAATCCTCAACCCCTGTTTGAACGCTTGAAGGCTGCTTTGCCTGGATTGCAGATGCGAATACCTCCTGAAAACTTTAACGAACTTGCCGTTCTGGACCGCCAGGGGCGCCCGGCTATGGAATTGTACGCCCTGGTTTTGGGCGGCCGGGAAGTACGGGGTCTTTCCCGGGAAAAACAGAGCGCTTATGGCGTAGCCCTGGATTTGGGAACTACCAGCCTGCAGGGCATACTGGTTGACTTGAGCCGCGGGGAGGCTGTGGCCATGGCATCTCATACCAACCTGCAAAGGGTATACGGACAGGACATCATTTCCCGGGTCTCTTACTGCCTGGAAAATCGCGAGGGTCTTGATAACTTGCATCGCATCCTTATCAACGGGCTCGATTCCATGGTGGAGGAATTATGTGAAAAGACCGGTATATCACCTGATAAATTGTTCTCCTTTACCGTAGTGGGGAACCCGGTTATGCTTCATTTTTTGCTGCGTTTTCAGGTGGGCGGCTTTGGCTCGGCCCCTTATTGCGGACTTTTTACCAGTGATTATTGGAGCAGCGCCGCAACCCTGGGCATAAAAGCCAATCCTGAAGCGGCCGTATGGCTGCTGCCTCAGATCGGTGGATTTGTAGGTTCCGACCTGCTGGCCGGATTGATGACCATAACCGGCCGCCCGGAACTCCGTTTTCTATATATAGATATTGGAACCAACGGGGAAATCCTGGTGGGGAATAGGGGGAAATTCTGGGCTGCATCAGCGGCTGCCGGCCCTGCTTTCGAAGGGGGAGCAATAATCTCAGGCATGAGGGCCGATGCCGGGGCCATTGACCGGGTGCGTTGGCAAGACGGTTGCCTGGATTTCCATACCTTGGGTCAAATTCCGGCCCGGGGCATCTGCGGCTCAGGCATAATCGATCTGGTCGGCTGCCTTTTGGAAGCCGATTACCTGGATGCCAACGGTATTTTTACCGATGCGGCCGGGGAAAAGCTGACCATACGCTCTGAAACCCGGGGGGCTGAATTATTGCTTTATACCCAGGGGGGAGCAGAGGTAATCTTTAATCAAGATGATGTGCGCCAGGTACAATTGGCCAAGAGTGCGATAAGGACGGCCATAGAAATATTGCTCGACAAAGCCGGCCTGAAGCTTCGGGATTTGGACGTGGTAATACTGGCCGGGGCTTTCGGTTCTTACATAGATCCGGAACAGGCCATAAGGATTGGGCTGCTGCCGGAGGTCGAGCCCGGGATTATTAAAAACGTCGGGAATGCCGCCGCCCAGGGAGCGGTTATGGCTCTGTTTTCTCCTTCATATCAAGAAACGGCGCGGACTTTAAGCGGCCGGGTCCAATATGTGGAACTGGCTGCCCACGCGGATTTTCAACGACTCTTCATTAACAATATCAACTTTTGATGATCGAGCAAAAAGGAAAATAAGGGGGATGACCTTGCCGCTGCGGCGGCGGGTCACCCCTCAGACCACTCTACAGGATTGAATCGCCGCTCCTTGCTGTCCTGGCACCGGCAGCTCCATGGCATCCTGCCACCGCTGCACTAGTTCGTCCATGAACGTCGCGGCACTAGCCCGTCCGTGGGCGTCGGCCGCTCCTTGCATAAAGCCAGCTCATCGGCGTATTTATATACGCCTAAATCACGGACTTTATTTATTCCTTGACCTTCAATCCTGTAGCGCGGTCTGCTGATTATATAAATCTCAATCACACTATGTAGTAAAATAAGAGGCTGACCTCAAGGTCAGCCCTTTTAAATTATTCTTTTTAAACCTGAAGATCCTTCTATTTTATCTCCAGATCGTTGACGATCAGTCCGGTTATCAACTTGGGATAGAAATAGGTTGATTTTTGGGGCATTTTATCCCGGGCGTTGGCAACCGCGACTATATCCTGAACCTTGGTGGCATTCAGAAGAAAGCCTATTTGATAGTGCCCGCCGTCAACCTGTTCGGCCAGGAAGCGCTCGCTGCGGGTGTAGGCCAGGTTTTCCTGATTGCGGCGCTGTTCTTCGCCAATGTTCAGTATCTGGTCCAGAACCAGATAGTCCAGAATGGCCACATCAAGAGCCTTCCAGGCATCGGATTTATCTTCCGGCAGCCTTTGGAAAGCGGCTTGGGGATCTTTCAGCTTCAAGATAAAGAGGCCGCCCTTGCTGTACATGCCAAAAGTATAGCCATTCTGTCCGGCGGTCTCAACCTCATTCAGGAAGGCGGCTACATTACCGCCGGTAAAGGGTTCAACTTCAAAGAGCGCCGCCAGCTTTTTTCTAAAGGTGGGATGGTCAAAATCAGGCAGGTTGCCAACCAGGCGGTGGGTGGGAAAGACCACCAGACCTTCATCATATACATTTACCAAAGTGGTCAGGACGTAGTCATAGCCGGCTTTCTTTATGGATTTGGCGAAATCCAGGGCGGTTTCATAGCGATGGTGTCCGTCGGCGATGTAGATCTTCTTTTTGCTCATGATCTGAACGATAGAAGAAAGAACCGAAGCATCGTCGATAACCCAGATGCGGTGGCCTTCACCGGCTTCGTCGATAATGTCTATATCGGGTGCGCGGTCTTGGGTATAAGCCAGCATCAATCCGTCGATAGCTTTGGCCTCGTCTATATAAAGCCCGAAGATAGAGCTGAAATTACAACGGGTGTGCTGCATCAGCTGAAAACGGTCCGCTTTGGGTTTGGATAGAGTTTCTTCATGGGGAAGCACGTTCCCGGTGCTGTAGTCCTCCACCGCCAACCCGCAAACCAGGCCGGTGCGCACCATGTCACGGCCCCGGTGTTCAAAGCTCTGTTGATACAAATAAAGAGCCGGGGAGCTTTCCGGAACCAGTATTTCATCTTCCAGCCATTTATCCAGGTATTGCTTGGCCCGGGTATAGCGATTGTTTTCCGGACTGTCCTGAGGGAACATCAGGCCCAGTTCCAAACGGATGATATTGGCCGGGTGTTCGGCATAATAGCGAGCTTGAGCGGCATCATCAATAATATCATAGGGGGGGGTTACAACGGAAGCCAGATTGGCTACTTTCTCCGGATTGTAACGCAGGCCTCGGAACGGATGTATTTTTGCCATTATCTAAAAAAAGACCTCCTTATGGGCGTAGTAGGGTTTCAATTGCTTCAAATTTTATTATATGCCAGGGGCTAATGCAATTCTTTTCTGCCCGCTATTTCTTGATTTTTCGGCTTCAGAGTGCTTAAATGAAATACTGTAAGGTGCTGGTAGTCTGTAACACCTAAAACTTTAGTTACCATCGGCCAAATTTCCGCAGGGCTTCGTTGTCGTCAATCGAAATACGTCCAGTATCACCCATTCCGACGCCCACGGACGGGCTAGTGCGGCGGTGGCAGGATGCCAAGGAGCCGCCCGCCTCACCCTGCGAAAATTTTTCTCGACGGAAACTAGAGTTTTAGATGTTACAGACTACTAAAAGCGGAGGTAGGGTATGCTGGTTGATTATCATATTCACGCGGCCGCCCATGGGGAGTATCAGTATACATATGAATGGTTGAACTGCTTTGTGGAAAAAGCTTTATCCCAGGGCATTAACGAGATCGGTTTCTCAGAACACGACGAATATTTGGATAGAATCAAACCGGAGCTAATTCAACAGATAAACCAGCAGCACAGAGGGATAAACGTCCGCCTGGGGCTGGAGATCGATTTTATCCCGGGCCGTAATGAGGAGATCCGGCGTTTGATTTCCGCCTATGATTTTGATTATATCCTGGGGTCGGTGCACTTTATATCGGGCTGGGGATTTGATCATCCCGATGAGCGGCATTTTTTTGAACAGAAAGACATTGACGAGGTGTACCGGGATTATTTTGACCTGGTGGCAGGTGCGGCTCAAAGCCGGCTTTTTGATGTGATGAGCCATCTGGACCTGGTAAAGGTATGGGGTCATCGCCCCCGCAGCCCGGTTTCCAATATAGTCGAACCGGTGCTGCAGGGTATTAAACAGGAGGGTCTGGTAATAGAAATAAATAGCAGCGGCTTGCGCAAACCGGTAGCTGAGATATATCCGGCCTTTTCCATTATTGAACGCATGGCCGCCATGGGCATAGCGGTTACCATGGGCTCCGACGCCCATCATCCCGATCAAGTGGGATATGAACTGGCCGAGACCGCCCAACTGCTTAAAAGGGCTGGTTATCGCAAGATGATTAAGTTTATCTCCCGGCAAAAGGTTCAAGTTGATTTATAGAATAGAGTGAGGAGATAGAGGTATGGCCTATATTGCATTGCTTCTGGTCAGCCTGGGCGTAGTATTGGCTGGAGCGGAGGTATTCGTCAACGGCATTGAGTGGCTGGGAAAGAAATTGAATCTATCGGAGGGAGCGGTAGGCAGTGTGCTGGCGGCCGTGGGGACGGCTCTGCCTGAAACTATCATTCCTTTTATAGCTATAGTTTTTTCCGGCGGTAGCCAGGGCAGTGAAATAGGAGTAGGCGCTATTTTGGGAGCTCCTCTCATGCTCTCCACCCTGGCTATGTTCGTTACCGGAATGGCGGTGGTGGTATTTGCCAGGCGAAGGCGCCAGGGTAGTAAAGTGGTGGCTGACTACTCAACCATGAGGCGGGACCTGCGTTTCTTTATACCGGTTTACGGAACCGCGATTATCTGCGGATTGATACCTGCCGAGTACCGTCACATGCAGCAGATCATTGCCGGGGGCATGATCCTGGCCTATATCATTTATGTGAGAATTATGATTACCGAGGAAAGGGACATAGAATCTGACGAGGACCTGCCAGTCTGTTATTTTTGCCGCAACAGTTCTTCTCCGGCCTTGCCTATAATTCTGCTCCAGGTGCTGGTGGCGCTGGGTCTTATCGTCCTGGGCGCCAAACTCTTTGTAGACTCAGTGCAAGCCCTGGCTTTTATCTACCAGGTGCCGGCTTTTGTGCTGGCCTTGATAATTACCCCCATAGCCACGGAATTACCTGAGAAATTCAACAGTATCATATGGATCGCCCGGGAAAAGGACACCCTGGCCCTGGGAAACATAACCGGAGCCATGGTGTTTCAGAGTTCCCTGATTCCTGCCATGGGCATTTTTTTGACCCCCTGGCAGCTGGACAAAAGCGCCCTTATCGCCGGGATTATCGCTTTGACTTCGGCCAGCCTGATCCTGGCTGAAATCAGTTTCAGAAAACATGTCAAGGCCCGCACCCTTTTGCTGGGCGGATTGATGTACGCAGTCTTTATTGGAGCCGTATGTGTGGGGTGGATTCGCTAAGGAGGTTTGTTTATGGATGTAGCCGGCCGTTTAAAGGAATTGGGTATTGAAATACCGGAAGTAAGCCCGCCCCTGGCAGCCTATGTTCCGGCTGTAAAAGCCGGGAACCTGGTGTTTGTTTCCGGGCAGCTGCCGATGGTGAAGGGGGAACTGGCCTTTGCCGGAAAACTGGGCCGGGATCTTACCCTGGAACAGGGTCAGGAAGCGGCCCGCTTGGCGGCGGTCAATTGTCTGGCTGCCTTATTCAAGGTTATTGAAAATTGGGACAGGCTGGAGATGATCGTAAAGCTGACCGGATACATTCAGTCAGCCGATGACTTCTCCCAGCAGCCGTTGGTTCTAAACGGGGCCTCCCAGCTGATGGAGGATGTCTTCGGCAGTTGCGGGCGCCATTCCCGGGCTGCCTTGGGAGTTAATGCCCTGCCTCTCAACGCGGCCTGTGAAATAGAACTTATCGCCCTGATAAACTAGTACAACATTCCGTATATTCGTGCCCATAATTTGGACAGATTTTCCCGAATTACTGCGTTGTCGTCAATCGCAATACGTCCAGTATTACTCATTTGATGCCCACGGACGGGCTAATGCAGCGACGTTCATGGACGAACTAGTGCGGCGGTGGCAGAGGATGCCATTGAGCCGCCGGTGCCAGGACGGCAAGGAGCCGCCCTCCGCCTTGTACTTCAAAAAAATCTGCTCCAACTTATGAACACAATATACGGAACGTTGTACTAGCAGCCGCCCGGCCGCTCCGATAAGCTACTTCATTATTAAGACGATATTTTACCAACCAGACTGTTGCCCAGCGGGGTTTTTATTTTGCTGATAACCAGGCATACAAAGAGACTGATGGCGGAACAGAGCACAAAGGAAATAAGGATCTGAAGAATGATCCCCAGCGGAGCCAGGTAGGTCTGGGCCAAGGCATTGATATAAAACAGAACAAAGGGGTGGATAAAGTATCCGCCGAATGAGTAGCGGCCCACCCATTTCAAGCGGCCGGCCAATCTGGTGCATTTGGACTGGAGCAACTCGGTCAGGTAATAGAACAAAAACAATGAAGAAACCAGGTAGACGATCATAGTCATGCCCAGTGGCAAAGTGATCTGGTAGTTGATCACATAACCGGCCGCTGCGCCGGGATGGCCGGATTTTATCATCAAGTACATGATGTAAGCGAAGCTAAGGCCAAATACGAGCAGGTTGGCCTTGCTGATTTTTTGCAGCCAAGCCCGCCATTTGTCCACGTACAGGCCGGCAAAACCACCCAGCAGGAAGTAGAAGAACCAGCTTAAAAAGAGCCGATCCCGGTAGTCCAAGAGGCCTTTGAGAATAGGCGACTGGACCGCCGGATAGAAAACGGGAACCAGGTAGTTGTAAAACCACAGGTACAGGACGTACAGCAAGAAACCTACCACCATGAAAGTGTACGGGTGTTCCTTAAATTTGATGACCAGAGAGCGAAGCAGGGGAAATAAAAGATAAAACTGCAGGATCATCACGATAAACCAGAGGTGATAGAAAGAATCGCCTTTCAAGGTCATCCAAGCGATGCGGCTAAGCACTGATGCCATGGAACTTGCCGGAACGCCTGAAATCAAGCTTATCCAGACAAAGTAGATCAGGGTCCATAAAAAATAGGGAAGGAAGATCTGACTGAAACGCTTCTCAATGAAGCGACCGTAGTGCAAGTCTTCTTCACCATGATTGTAGAACAAGACCATACCGGTGATAAAAATGAAAACCGGTACTCCGTAGCGTATAAACAGCAGCAGGAAAGCCGATGTTGCCGCTGCCCCCTGACCAATGCCGGGATTGTACATAAAACAGGCCAGAGTGTGCTGCATTACTATGGCTAAAAAGGAAATTGCCCGGAGATGCTCGATTTCATCAATACGGTGTTTGTGCATAATTACCTTCCTTAATTTAAAATGATAGGCAAATTATAAACTAATGATTTACATCGGAAAAAAAGATAGTGAACTGAATAGTAAAGGAAAAGGATGGGCCGCAACATATTTTGGCCCACCTTATTAAGATAACATATCATGCCGGCTTAGTAGTCTGTAACACCTAAAACTTTAATTTCCCGCCGGCCAAATTTTCGCAGGGCTTTGTTGTCGTCAATCGCAATACGTCCAGTATTACTCATTCCTTGACGCCCATGGACGGGCTAATGCGGCGGTGCCAGGATGGCAAGGAGCCGCCGCTGCCGCCTCCCCCTGCGAAAATTTTTCTCAGCGGATAAACTAAATTTTTAGATGTTACAGACTACTGTTTCATCCCCAAATTAAGTTTAAGAAGACCAGTACTTGCGATCCAGGGTGCGATAGTGAAGGGCTTCGCCGATGTGCTCCATTTTTATTTGCTCGGATGGCTCCAGATCGGCTATGGTGCGGGCGATTTTTAGGATGCGATCATAGGCCCGGGCGCTTAAATGGAGGCGCTCGAAGGAGGCTTTAAGAAGGTTGTGGGAGGCTTCGTCCAGCCGGCAATACCTGCGCAAGTCAGCCGGGCTCATTTGTGAATTGAGGAAAACCCTGCTGCCTTGGTGGCGCCGCTGTTGAATATCCCTGGCCAGGATTACCCTGTCCCGTAGGGCGGCGCTGCTCTCGCCGTCCGGACCGGAATGGAGATCGTCCAGCTTTATCCGGGGCACTTCAACATGCAGATCCATTCTATCCAACAGAGGTCCGGAAACTCTTCCCAGATACCTTTGAATCTGCAGCGGCGTACAGGTACACTCAATATCCGAGCCATAGTGGCCACAGAAACAAGGATTCATGGCCCCGATCAGCGAGAAGCGGGCGGGATAGGTATAAGTGGCCTGAACTCTGGCCACGCTTATCTCTTTATCTTCAAGAGGCTGGCGCAATGCTTCCAGCACATCGCGGTTAAACTCAGGCAGCTCGTCCATAAACAGGACTCCATTATGGGCCAGGCTGATTTCTCCGGGGCGGGGTATCCGACCGCCTCCCACCATGCTGGCGGCGGATGCGCTGCGATGAGGGGAGCGGAAGGGCCGGGTTTCGACGAGCGGGTTTTTCGGATTGAGCAAACCGGCCACCGAATATATCCGGGTAGTTTCCAGGATCTCCTCCCGGGTCATGGGGGGAAGGAGCCCGGCAAACCTCCGGGCCAGCATGGTTTTACCGCCTCCCGGAGGCCCCAGCATGAGAACATTGTGCATGCCCGCAGCGGCTACCAGCAGGGCGCGCTTGCTGTCTTGCTGCCCTTTTACTTCACTGAAATCCGGGTAGCTCTGGCTGGCATTTATTAATTCAGAAGCGCCGCTTAGCTCAGGCAGCTCTTCTTCTCCAGTGAGAAAGCGGCAAAGCTGGCTCAAGCTGCCAGCCGTAAATGAGCTCACTTCATTAACCAGAGCGGCTTCCCGACCGTTGTCGGCCGGTATTATCAGGCAGGCGGGAGGATGCCACCGGGCGAGTTCCATGACCATGGGCAGTACTCCCGGTATCATATGCAGGTCGCCATTCAGGGAAAGTTCGCCACAAAAAAACCAGTTAGCGGGGAATAAATCGGCGGGGAGCTGTCCTGATGCGATCAGGATGGCCAGTGCAATGGGCAGGTCGAAGTGACTGCCTTCTTTTTTGAGGTCAGCCGGTGCCAGATTGACGGTTATACGCTGGCGGGGAAATTCAAACCCCGAGTTTTTTATGGCCGGCCGTACCCTTTCCCGGGCTTCTTTGGTGGCCGCGCTGGCCAGGCCGGAGAGCTCAAAGGCAGGCAGTCCGCTTTGAATATCCACTTCAACCTTTACCGGCCGGGATTCTATCCCGACCAGTACCAGGGAATTAACCGCAGCCAGCATATCGATCCTCCGCATTAACATTCGTCAGGTAAATTATACCTATTTACCTGCTTGAAGTCAGGGCGGGAATTTTGAAAAAGCCTCTAATTATCATGTAATTTAATGGAAAAAGAGAATGAATAATCGGATAATTTGCAATATATACCTGAAAGAGGACAATTAATTGATTATTTAAGGAAAACATGGCGGAAATAATTCTGGCGAATAACTGCCTACAATATTAAGGATAGTGAACTTATTGCATATTCGTTCGGCTTTTCAGGAATGATATGACTAAATAATTCGAGGAGGCATGGATATTATGAAACAGATTATTGGAACTATTGTGCGCTTTGTAGTTGCGGCACTGGTGTTGATGCTGGTTGGTTATCTATTGCCGGGAATAAGCGTAGCCGGATTTACCGGGGCATTGATTGCGGCAGTAATCATAGCTGCCATCGGATATGCGATAGAAGCGGTTTTAGGCGACCGTATATCGCCCCGTTCACGCGGATTGGTAGGCTTTTTCACCTCTGCCGTGGTAATCTATCTGGCTCAGTTTATTATTCCCCGTTTTCTATCAGTCAGTTTGTTGGGAGCGCTTCTGGCAGCCTTCGTTATTGGTTTGATAGACGCTTTTGTACCAACTGAGTTGCGTTAATTACTAACATAGCTGCCTAGTGGTCTGTAACACCTAAAAATTTGGTTCCCACCGGCCAAATTTTCGCAGGGTTGCATTGTCGTCAGTCGCAATACGTCCAGTATTGCTCTTTCCTTGACGCCCATGGACGGGCTAATGCGGCAACGTTCATGGACGAACTAGTACAGCGGTGGCAGGATGCCATGGAGCCGCCGCCGCCCGCCTTCCCCTGCGAAAATTTTTCTCGGCGGATAACCTAAATCTTTAGATGTTACAGACCACTAGCATTTAACTTTAAGCCCTGACAGGCCAGCCCGCTGGTCTGTTTTTTTATCTGTTAAAACGTAAAATTAGTATATTTTCAATTGCCATTTGCCTGTAAGACCGTTAAAATATATTGAGATAAAACTGTGTTCTATTAAGAGCAAGCTATATCGTGCGGTTTTTATCTAAGTAAATATTCTTTAAGACTCTTATCCAGAGAGGTGGAGGGACTGGCCCGATGAAACCCGGCAACCGCCCCCAAATGGGGTATGGTGCCAATTCCTGACAGATGAGAGGGGAAA